>WLWG01000140.1_pt1 | contig 72922 bp, 99 predicted proteins | sample 6712871 | NCBI WGS metagenome assembly WLWG01 (sample SAMN12718693, study PRJNA515312) | sponge metagenome | isolation source: marine sponge | host: Mycale hentscheli | place: New Zealand: South Island, Marlborough, Capsize Point | collected 2003-05-01 | reverse complement strand
GAACCACAATACACAATTAGCATCCAAGTACCCACTCCTACAGATTCAGGTTTACAATTTTTATCTAAAATAAGATTAACTTGGCCAACTTCAGATGGTTATAATCTAGATGTTAATGGTGATAAATATGAAACTTATATATCCAATTGGTTAGGTATCTCTAAAAAAATGGATGAGTATAAAACTAGTTTAATTACTAGAAGATTTATAACTCACTCAATTACAGAATTCGACACCGATGGTGGCGGAAACCCAATATATGGTCGAAAAGTTGATAAACTATTAAAAATATATGGTAGAGAGTTTGATGAAATAAAAAAATATATTGACTCTTTAGAATTTTCAAGGGTAGTAACTTATAATAAAAAAGATAATACACCAGATGAGTTAGTTAAAATGTTAGCTGGTGAATTAGGGTTGGATGTTCTTTTAAGTTTTTTCGATAATAACTTGTTCAATGATGTTTTACCAGAAAATAGTCAACAAGAAGGTTATGGTAATATTAATTTAGTACCTTTCTCTGGGTATTCAAGATACCTATCCACTCAAGAAATGGATTTAGAATTGTGGAGAAGGTTGGTTATAAACGCTTGGTGGTTATTTAAATCAAAAGGGCATAGAAAAGTATTAGAATTTTTCCTTAATTTATTTGGGATAGATAATTGTGTTATAAGCTTAGATGAGTACATCTATATCGCTAAAGAAAGGTTAGATGTACAAAGAACATTGGGGTTAATATCGGATTATTTGGATTTAAATATCGACCAGTTATCAATCAGTGATTACCCTGTGGATGTATACGGATTCCCAAATATTCCCTCTGACTCAAATGATTGGTACTATCAAATGGATGGTTTTTGGTATAATGGTGGTAATTTATCTGAGATTGGTAACAACCCCCACTTAGGTCCTTATGACTACGGTAGAGCTTACTTATCACCATTAGAGTGTTTGATAGAAGGTTTTGATGGTAGTATTAGTGGTACAACACCTTTTAATACTTTAGAACAAATATTTACTGAATTAGATAATGGTAACATAGATAATGGTGTTCAAAATTACGGTACTAATTTTGCTGAAATAATGAACAACAATAATATGATTTCACAAAATGTTATTGTAAATCAAGCTGGAGCTATCGATGATTTCACATACGGAGATAGTCCAAACTCATTAGGTATAAGTTTCACAACAGACTTTTCTGGTGAGTGTAATGTTATACCATGTCCATTACAAAACATAGCTTATGATAACGGTATCTATTTCTTTAATGAGTTAACACCAAATGTAGAACTAACCCCAACTAACATATACACCACATTCTTTAATGGGGATTTAGTTTCTTTAGCTGAAGCTTCCTCACTTATAACTAAAGAATGTTGTGACGAATTAGGTGGTTATTATTTAGCCGCTATAATACCACCCCATGTCCCAAGTTTAATACCACCCGTAAGTTTACCCCCTTCACCTGGTAATACCGAATACTTTTCAGTTGAAGATATCTTTAGTATGGACCCACTAAATAACCCTGAAAGAGATTTAGTTTGTTGGTGGTGTCCACCAGTTAAGTTACTTTGTGGGCAAGACTATTATAACAATGTAACAGGCTCAGTACCTTCACCAACAGGTGGTGGTAGACCTACACAAACAGGGACACCAATTTTAGATGATGACACACCAATATTTACCACAAGACAAACAACCACTGGACAAGCTAAAGGTGGTGGTAAAGGTGGTGGCGGGCCAATAGTTACAGGATGTATATATCAAGCTGGTACAGAATTTATAGAAGTGGACCCATCAAGTCCAACAGGGTTTTATAGGTACGTAATAAATATCACTGACCCAACCAACCCCACTTCAATTTGTCCTTCATGGTACACAAGTTCATGGGTCAATTCTGGTGGTGGTGGTTATGGTTCATACACAAAAGGTTGTTGTACAGCTAATAGAGGTGTATACGACCCTAATGGTGGTGGAAATACTAATGACCCTATTTTAGACCCATCAGGACCACAAGGACCAAATTGTATAGGTAATTATACAATATTAAACGGTAACGCTATTATAGATGGTAACCCAGTCCCACAAGGTTGTTGTACAGAAAGTTTAGTTGGTGTCCCAGTTAATTGGAATACTAACACTAATACTTGTGAAGTAATGACCTCACCTTCACCTTGTGATAATAGTAATATTAACATAACACCATTAGGTGTTGTACAAGGTATAACAACTGCTGAGTGTTGTAATGAACAAGTTGTGGGTGCCACAGTCAATTGGGATGGTACAAACTGTGTTTTAGAAGCAAGTCAGTGTGTTATTGTAAGTATTGATAACCAAAACATTACTAATCCAGAATGTTGTTCAAGAAGAGGGGGTACTATATCTGTAGATAATTTAGGTAACACTATTTGTACACAAGCACTATCACCAAACACATGTCCACCTTTCGAATTAACAGAAACAACAATCATTAATTCGGGTGGTAACTCTGTCTTACAAATAGAGGCGGTAGATTTAAATGGGTTGACACTTCAACAAGAATGTTGTAAAGATTACTTACTAGAACAAACTGGAGAAGTATTTGAATGGGATGGTACAAAATGTTTCAGACAAATACCGATAACATATGATACTTGTAGATATGAATTAATAGAATCTTCTTATGGTATGTTTTATGGTGGTATGAATACTGGTTTTTACCACCCTAACGGTGATTTAGGTATTAATAGTTTAGGTGAAAAAGTTTACTTAACTATTAGTAAATTAATAATTAATGGTGTTGATTATCTACAATCATCAGCGACATTACCACAAACAGTACTAAACGCCCCAATAGCAGACCCTAATGATTGGAATTCGGCATTGTTTATCCAAAAAACATTAAATGATTATAATATCGACACAATAAAAGTACAATTACCTAGTACACCTATTAATATCACACCATTCGGTGGTATACCTAACACAGAAATGTATACTACACCTAATTTTGTTGCTCAAACAGGAATTGGTTCTAATTACGGTTTCTTTATAATAAAACCGACTAATACAACATTTGAAATAAAAATTAAAACATATACAGAATCTTTACCTAATGATGTTAGAAAAATAAGTTATAAAGAAAATACAATGGTGGTTGACGGAGATGAAAACCCCCCAAGGTGGATAAGTCCAGAATGTGGTTATGGTGTTAATAAAACTTATCAACACCCAATAAGTACTTGTTATACAGTAACAAGTGACGTGTATGGAGATGAACCAACACAGTGTTACCCATTCCAAATAAACGGTATAACATATGAATAATAAAAACAACATATAATGGCTCAAGAATTAGGAACAGGTAAAGGTGGTGGTGGTGGACCAGAAATGGTGGGTTGTATGGACCCAACCGCTTTAAATTATAATGGGTTTGCTACTGTTCCATGTGGCCCAAATGGACCTTACCAACCAGATTTAGGTGGAGTATTGACTTCTGGTTGTTGTCAGAAACTAAATACAACACCAGGTGGTGGTGGTGAGGACGATGGGGCTTTAGATTTAGCTGAGATGGATGGTAACCCTGGTGGTTCTGGTAATAACTCAAATGATGATAATAACTCAAATGAAGATAATGATGTTATAGACCTAAACCCAATACTATGCCCAACACAATTAGAGATGGTAATAACCACAGGAGGTGTGGTATTAGATTCACAAGGTAATAATTTACCCCCAGAATGTTGTGACACACACATAGTGGGTACACCAGTTTCGTATGTAAGTAATCTACACGGTAGGGGTGCTTGTATGGTTACCAACGAATCAAACCCTTGTCCAACTATAAATGAACTTTCGATTAGCCCTTTGGACCAAGTTACCATTATAGGTATTGACAACCCAGAGTGTTGTAATCAAAATGTTGTTGGTCAACCCGTTTCATGGTTGGACGGTGATTGTAAATTGGTACCCCAAAACACAACTTGTTTTTTCGATAGTATATTTTTAAACCCTTATTTAGCACCAAATTTACCACCAACAACTAATATACAACAAGTTATAGGTAGTTTAAATGGTATATCGACAGCTTTAAATCAAGAATGTTGTACCAACGAGGTAGCCGGTTTCCCAGTCCAATGGAATGGTAATTTAAATATTTGTCAAACTGTTACTGAAGAAGGTGATAATCCAAGTAATTTAAGTAATGTAACCATATCATTAAACCAAGAGTTAATTTCACCTAAAGAATGTGATGATTTATTAATATCCGTAAAATTATTTTTTAAAGAACCAACACAAGAATGTACAACAGAAGTAATAACAGCATCAATCTTACCAACCCACCCAAGTATAACTGTTGAGCAATTAGGGATTTTTACCTCCGACACAGATGGTTTTAATAATTGGGTTGATTTAGGTTGTAGACTAATCAACGCTAATAACAATTCTTTTAACTTAGACGTTGTTATTGCTGGTTTAGCAAACTGTTGTGATTATGATGTTAGAATAGATAATGTTAGGGTTGATTGTTATAAAGAAGAGGATAGGGTTTTTTGGGATAATAAAAAATGTCCAGGATTTGACCTACAAAGAGTAATTGATAATAAAAAATCTTGGGTTTATAACCCTGGTACATTTACTGGTGTAACAGAACAAGATAGTATAATTATAAAGGGTGGTGATGAAAGTTTAATACAAGGTTTTGGGGTTATCAACAGAACATTCGCCCCAAGTCCAGATGCTGACATACCATGGAGGTATACCGATTATTGGGAACAATCCAATATAATGGAACCCCATACTAAACAAGTCATCAATAGTAAAGAGATGGAACTTACTTTTAATATGTGTGGGCAATGTTGTGTTGAATATTCACCATGTCCTCCAGGATTCACCTTAAGTGCTGGAACAGCAACTTGTTTTAAGGTATTAGAAGAAAAACAATTCCAAGATGGTTGGGACTTTGATTTCCAAGATGGGATACCATATGACTTTATGGATTTTTAAATAAATAAAAAAAGAAATAATATTTATATAATAAAAAATAGAAAATGAAATTAACAGCAAGAACAACGGCGACAGGGGTAACATCAAATAATACCTTTATCCATATTGTTAATACAAATGATACCTCACAAGACCCAGCAGGTTCTTCGTATAAAGCTCCTTTGTCATTATTATCAACTATATTTACAGGTGCTACCATAGATTCTTATACAGACAACGCTACTTTAGTGGGTAACACATTACAGTTTGATAACAATATTCTAGGGCCTAATTTATATAACGTAGATATATCTTCTATTCTTACAGGAGCTACTGATTCTTATACAGACAACGTAACACTTAGTGGTAGTACACTACAGTTTGATAACAATATTCTAGGACCTAACTATTACAATGTAGACATATCCTCTATCCTTACAGGGGCTACTGATTCCTACACAGATGGTGTAACACTTAGTGGTAGTACACTACAGTTTGATAATAATATTTTAGGACCTAATTTTTATAGTGTAGATTTATCAACAATTTTAACTGGTGGTACAACAGATTCTTATACAGATAACGCTACTTTAGTGGGTAACACATTACAGTTCGATAATAACGTATTTGGTGGTAATTTTTATAACGTAGATTTATCAACGATAGCTGGTGGTCCGTTCACTGGTAATACTTCGGGTAATTGTATAAGTGAATTACACGTAGTTAGATTATATGGTTGTCCAGAACTAAACATAATGACAGACGTTATTATTAATGGGGATTTAACAACGGAAAATTTAACAGTTAATGACACTTTAGATGTTAATGATTTAGAAGTTAGTGGAGATTTAAGTGTAGATGGGACTACAATACTACAAGGTGTTACAATTGATTTTACAGGTGGTACACAAGGTAATGTATTAACAATAGATAGTGGTGGTAACGCTGTATGGGAAGAACCTTGTTGTTCTGGTTCAACAACTGGTGATACAATGTCATTTACAGTAGCTGGGGATAACGGTACACCTTTTACTATAGTTTCTGGAGACACACTTCAATTTGTGGGTCAAACAGGACTTAATATTGGAGTATCTAACCCCGAAGTTAGAATTGCTATGGATTATAGTGGTCCTGACTCTTTTATCATGGCTGCCTCTAATGGAACAGGTATAACAGTAGATGGAGCAAATGATAAATTAGTTATCTATGATGATGACGCTTCCTCAGTAAAATATATTAATGTAGACCAGATTAGTACTGCTGGTGGTGGTTCCTTCACAGGTAACACATCAGCAACTTGTATAACAGATTTATATGTAAGTAACGTTTACGGTTGTTCACCAATTACAGTACATAGTAGTGTACAACATAGTGGTTCTACCGCTTCTGGTGAATTAGCTTTCGCTATCGGTGGTTTAACTCAAGCAATTGGTGGTGGTTCACATTCAGAGGGGACACTTACGATAGCTAGTGGTGCTAGTTCACACGCAGAAGGTTATTTAACATCAGCTAGAAATACAGTTGACCACGCTGAAGGTAGTCAAACAATTGCTGATTCAAGTGTGGGGGGAGGAGGTCCTGACCCACTCGCCGCTCACGCAGAAGGTATTCTGACTAAAGCTTATGGTTCGGGCTCTCACGCTGAAGGTAATGCTACTGAAGCATGGGGTACAATATCTCACGCGGAAGGTCAACTCACAATAGCTAGTGGTTGGACATCACACGCGGAAGGTTGGTCAACGACAGCAAACGGTATTGGTTCCCATGTTGAGGGGAGTGGTAGTACCGTAAATGGTGTTTTCTCTCACGCAAGTGGTGTGAATAACACTGTAGATGGTGATTACGCTAAAGCTGCTGGAGGTCAAAACTCAGTTGATGGTGATTTTGGTTACGCTCATGGTTTTGGTAATGAAGCTGATACTTTTGAAACAGCTTTTGGGGCTTACAACGATAGAGCAATTGGTGGTACTATTAATCTACTAACGATTGGTAATGGTTCTGGTGTTGGAGCTAGTAGGTCTAACGCTTTTAGGGTTGACTTTAATGGAAACACCTTTAATGCTTCTGGTAATTATCTAGCTGGTGCTGATTACGCTGAATATTTCGAATCACTAGAAGGTAATGAGATACCAGTGGGTACAGTAGTAGAATTAGTTGGTAGGAAAATAAAAGTTTGTGAAAACTCAGAAAACGCTATAGGTGTGATATCAGCTAACCCAGGTGTAATAGGTAATTCAGATGGTGGAACTAGTAATGAATGGGTTGGTAAATATGAAAAAGATGAGTGGGGTACAACTTTATATGAATCCCATGAATTAGACCTACCTAGTAAGGTGGATGAAGAAGGTAACACAAGTACCAAAAAACATAAAATACAACGCAGAAAGTTATCTAAAGAATTTGATAGTGATAAAGAGTACTTAACAAGAGAAGAAAGACCAGAATGGAATAAAGTGGCTTTATTAGGTCAAGTAAGAATACTTAATAAACAAGAAATCCCAATTAAATGGATAAAAATGGATGATATTAATGAAAATATCGGTTTATACTTAATAAGATAAAAAATGACTGGTTACACTGGAAATACAATAACAGTACCTGCTGACTTTACTAATTGTACTAGACAAGTTACTTTATTACAATTAGAGGAATATAAAAAGGTATTCCAAAGTTTTTGGGTAAGGATGATTGAACAATTCGTTCCCGCTACAACCATTTTTGTTTCAGGTGAGAAATGGTGTAACAACGATGACCTTATATGTACTGAAATAGAAGAATGTGATTTTGATTTCGAATATGTAGATTCTGAAATAACAGTAATTGAATACGGAACAGATTTCGAACCATCAACAGGAAGTACCGTTAATAGGTCTGGTGGTGATGTAGGTGAAGAAAATGATGGTGGTATAAATACAGAAATAACACCAACGGGTAGACCGAACAATTCCAACGATGGACCAATAAACGATAATGGTATAGTTATAGAACCTATACCGAATGACCCAGGTGACACTTACACCGAAAGAGTAATCCCAATGGATAACCCAATATTAATAAGAGAGAGAGCTTTTTATGACACTACATTAATAATAGGTAAACAAAAAATAGTTTTTGAATAATGTGTATATTATGTAAAAAAAAGGTTGGTAAACTACCAGTAACCCCACCTAGTGAATTAACTAAGATGGGAATAGATAGGGATGGTTTAAGTAATGTTTATAACATTAAAAACGATTTAAACTTTTGTAATGAAGTTTTTAAAAACCCATTATTCACATTGGAGGGTACGACCAAAGCCACATCTGGTTACACAACAACCGCTTGTAGTGGTGTAACAACAGCTAGTACATACACTACTTCTGGTTGTACAGCTGTTTATAATTTATCAGAAGTTGATGATTTTGATTTAACCTTTAATATAACTGGTAATACTGAATATACAGGTTATACAGGTAACTTCTGTTACCACACATTCGATATCCAAGACTTTATAGGTTCAGAGGGTATAGTTCATGGACAAAAATCTAAATTAAGTAATTGTACACCATATTATAAAATAACGGGACATAGTTTAAACGAAACTATAGTACAAGGTGATTTACCACAAAAAGACGCACAATACATATTAAAAGACTTTAATTTATTTAGAACTCAAAACTGTGATGATAAATTTGAGATAGACACATTTAACTTAACATCCCAAACAGTAGATGACATGTTTTCAGAGGGTTGGTATTTTATTACGGTTGTAAACCCTAGTAACCCCTTTATGAATACTAACATTGATAATAGCCCATTAGGTAGTGCTAGTTTAAGAACAGAAGTAGTAGATTTAGCTGAAGGTCAAACAACAATATTCCAAATAAATGGTACACCTTTAAACAATAGATTTATTGTAAATGTAAATGGGGTTCAAATAACTGAAGGTCTTGATTATATTACAATACCAGCTTATGTTGGTATGTTCGAAATAGTCAACGGTGAGTTAGAACCTTTTCTAGATACTGTAACGGTAAGTTACATAAATAATACCGCTAACGGTGATGATATATTTAATTTAAATGAAGACTACCTACAAAAAGATAGTTTTATAGTTACAGGTATTACCAATGATATAACTACTAGTGCCTCAACAAGACCATCAATAAACTACAACCCAAGTAGGGAAAGACAAGAAATATTATTAAGTTCCCCACTAAAACCACTTGCCGATATTATATTAACGGTCAATGGTATTAGGTTAACAAAAAATATAGAATATTATTACAGTAGTAGTGATAGTAGGAAATTAATAATGGACCCTAAGTACCCTATTAATGTTAGAGATACTATAACAGCTTTTTATTTAACAGACGATAGTGCTGATATGATGGATTTAGGTTTTTATCGGTCATTAAAACCTACAATTAATTGGGGTGTCCCCGAAGATTATGTTCAATACAGAAGTGAAGATGGTAATTTTATATTACAAATAACAACACACGATGATATTAATTTTGAATCTGTCATTCAGAGTCATGAAGTTGAGTTCAACCAAAATAATAGAGTCTACTCATTAACTTTAGATGAGATGCCAAAAGACTTAGGTAAAAAATTCTTAGTTAGGGTATTCTTTTTTAAAAAATTTAATATATTGTTTAATAATGTTATAACTACCAGAGCTGTTAGTGATACAGCTTCATTTGGTATCAATTTAGAATATGGTAAAAACAGTTATTAATGCAAAATAAAAGTGTTAGAATAAGGACAACACCAGGACAAGACTCTAATTTAAATATAGAAGTCAATCAAGACTTCGATTTTCTAGAAATTCTTAGTCTAAGAATCTCACAAGATGATTTATATAATTCTTTTTGTGCTGATTATGGTGTTGTAGTTGGTAGAGTAAGTACTAATGGTGGTTTCGGTGTTCCTAACGCTAAAATTTCCGTTTTCATACCAATATCAGACGAAGACCAAAAAAACGAATTAATATCTGAATTATACCCATATAAAACTGTTATTGACAAAAATAATGAAGGTTATCGTTATAATTTATTTTTAAGAGATACTACTTGTAGTATTAACACATCTATAGGTACATTCCCCACCAAAGAAAATTTAACATCAAGTGATATTGAAGTTGAGATTTTTGAAAAATACTATAAGTATACAACTAGAACTAATAGTGCTGGTGATTATATTATTTTTGGGGCACCTACAGGTCAACAAGAAGTTCATATTGATGTTGATTTAAGTGATATGGGTATCATAAGTATGAGACCATATGAATTGATGGAGCAAGGTTTCCCAGAAAAATTATTCGATGGAAGGACAAAATTTAGGTCCTCCACAAATTTAGATGATTTAGCACAAGTAAAGTCACAAAATAAAGGTATTGACATAGTGCCTTTTTGGGGTGATACTGATGTTTGTAATTTTGGTATATCAAGAGCTGATTTCGATTTAGGTGTGGACATAGTACCAACATCCATTTTTATGGGTTCTATTTTTACTGACACAAAGAAAAATGCGTTAAGTAAAAGATGTAACCCCAAAAATGATATGGGTGAACAGTGTGAGTTAGATACTAGAGCTGGTGTCATCGACATACTTAGGGTTACTTATGATGATTTTGAAAACCCCATAGGGATAGAAGAATTTACACCAGCTGAAGGTAATGAGGTAATAGATAATGACGGTGCCTATGCCTACACATTACCAATGTATTACGACAAAGTAGTCACAGATGAGTTTGGTAATTTAGTTAAATCTTATGAACCAGATAAAGGGATTGCTACAAAAGGAAAATATAGGTTTAAAATTAAATTTGAAGAAGCAGCTGTTATTAAGAAGAGAACCACAGCTAGTTTGTTAGTACCTTCTTTAAATAGAATCCATGGTGGTACTTTAGGTACTGAACAACAAAGGTGGACAACAGACATAGCTCAATATTTAGACCCTAATAACGTTAATAATGCAACTGTACCACCAGGACCTAAATTCGGTAATAAAAACGGAAACCAATCCCCACCACCACAAGACCCAAACGCACCTGTACCAAGAACGGTAGAAAGTGATTTAGATTTAGACTTCCATACTTTTGAATGGAAACAAGTTTACACCCTATCCCAATTTATGAAAAAATATAAGAGGGGTGGTAATAGGTTTAGTTTTGTAGGGCCTAAAGGTACTGACGAATGTGACAACAATAATTATTTACCTTTCACTACAGCAATGAAAAAAGCTAGTTTTATGTTTGCTCTAATTAGTTTATTCATTAAAATTATCGCTTTTATTATTAAATTCTTAATACAATTAGGTAACTTAAGATTTTGTTCTTATTTTAGATTAAGTAATAACGCTAAATGTCGTAAATTAATTAATGCTCAACCATTTAAGTTTATTAAAGAAGCTTTAATCGTACTTTTCCCAGACCCAGATAACTTAGTATTACCGTGTGGTGATAGTGAATATTCAGTTTCTTTTGAATGTGCAGGTTTTGACGATTGTTTCTGTCAAGGAAGTGGAGCTGTTCAGACAGGTTCAGGTACTGGTAATACACCTTGTTGCCCTAAAGACAATGGTGGTAGTTGTGAAACAGCTAGATGTGGCTCCTTCAATGTCATAATACCAACCGAAGCTAATTGTCCTGAATTAGATAAACTAGAACAATGGAAGTGTTGTGCTATCTTCCAAGCTGCTAGAGATTTTAAAGCTATCAAATTTACTTTTTTTGACGCATGGTTAAATGGTTCAGCTTATTTATTCCCTTTTAAAACAACTGTTAAATACAAAACTAATGGTACCACTAAATCTAAATTTTGTGGACCAGGAAGTTCAAATTATGGTGGTGATAATTACGTAGATTTTAACACTCAAAGTAATTATACAAAAAAGACATGTAGTAAAGGGCAGTGTTTAATTTTGGGTCCTTCAATAGAGCCAGCTGATAGAAATTATGTCGGTGGTGTTTCATCTTCAGCGGGTAATACTGGTACAAATATAGAGGTACCATTAAACTCACCTGGTATACCTAATGGGGCACATGATACTAATGAGTTCATTTATTGTAATTGGATGATGTCGACAAAGATAGTTAGTATAGGTCCAATAGAAATGTGTGAAGATGTGTTCGCTGAAATAGCAACATGCATATCAACAAATAATAACTTTTTAAGTAACAATTCAACAACTTTCTGTAACATACCAGATTTAAGACTTGGTGATAAAATAAATCCTTACACTGGTGATAATTTAGGTAACCTAAGTCCTTATAATTTACCAGCTGTATACCCAGGTGGAGACTTAAATCCACCATATGTAATAAAAGTTGGTACTGGGGGTGAAAGTGGTTTTGATAGACAAGAAACAACTAGAAAACTTGATGAAACATCTTATGTAGACCCCACAGTTGTTTTCTTATACATTATGAGGTTAGAGAATTGTAAGTTTAAGGAAATGTTTATGAGAAAAAATGACGAGTATGACGGTATTGCGTGTCACGAATTCGAGTTAAAAAATGACTATCAAGCCTTAGTTAGACAAGTTTGTAAAATCCAAAACGATATTGTAACAGTACCATACCAAGATAACCAAGGTGTGTTTGATTTTATGCAACCAGAGGTTTGGGATATTACAGGTATTGCTGATACGATAGACCCAAACGATACACCTGGACCCTTTTCTATAGATACTTTATTGTATAACAGATATCACCCTAATCAAAACATATCCCCCACAGAAAACCCCACAAACAGTAACGTGATTAACGAAGTACAAGTAGACCCAAGAACTAACATGCCGTATTTTTATTTTGGTTTAAGACCTGGAAAATCAGCAATAAACAAGTTTAGAGAGAAATTTATAGTTCAATAAACAATAAATTAATATTATTGATATTTATTAAAAAAAAGAAAAGTGAGTTATATAGATAAAAATTCAAATATTGTGGTAAGTGCTAGACTTACTAATAAAGGTAGAAATTTATTAGCGAGTGGAGCTCTTACATTCAATACATACAAATTAGGTGATTCTGAAATAGACTATACAACACTAGGTCCGACCTATGATGTTACAATGGAGAATATAATTAGAGCAAAAGCATTTCAACCAGAAATGAAAACAACCCTACTCCCAACCACAACTAGTTTACCTAGTCAGGCAGCAATAGGGTTAACAAATGTAACCGCTTTAGAACTTAAAACAGTAACACAAGCACCAGAATTAGGATTTTTCGAAATACTAACAAGTGCGACAACAACTAGTTATACAGCAAAAACAACAACAGATTATTCACTACAAAGTGATTCAGAAATACCTTTAGCATCTTTAACTGGTTCTACCGAATATGTGCCAATCAGACAATCATCAACGTATGGTACTAATACTTACGAACCCTTAATAGGTGATTTCTTATTAGTTAAAATGAGTAATGATGAAATCACAAGTACACAAACAAATGGTGTCGTTGAGGAAGAATTAGCTGTACCTTATTTATGGTATAAAGTACAAGATAAAAGTGGTACTTTATCAGCTGATACTTTAACAGTTAAGTTAGATAGAGACTTTGCTTATTTCGGTGGTTATGCGGGAGCTAATACTTGTTGGGCAGCATTCTACCCTAGTAAACAAGATAATTTCACTGATGGTTTATATAGTGCGGGTACAGTTTGGAACCAAAACAATGTATGGACATACCCCATAGCTGGTGTGGAAGACGGTCTTGGTACTTATGAAACCTTCAATGATTACGGTTCAGAAAATTATATAGGGTCCAAAGAGTATTTCGGTTATACATCAGAAATAACTAGTAATTGTGATGATAAAAGGTCGATAGCTTTAATTCACTTTACTAATGAACAAACATGTGATAACCAAATAGAAAATACTTATGGTCAACAATTATATGTAGATACTAACATCCCCTCCTCACCTATTTTAAAAATACCAACATTAATGTGGCATAACAAACCTTTTTCGGGTTCTGGTACTGCTGATATGATTGGGGAATCTTTTTCTGGTACTGGTTCACAGAAATTTGTAACACTAAGTGGTCAATCTACTGAGGTTTGTTATTACGATTTATCTGATAGATATGGTAATAATGTAGGTAGAATTTTTTATGACCAACAAATGATTACTCTTGACGACCAAGAGTTAGTGGCTGCTTTATCGTACAAATCAAATAGAAATTGGTCATTACCAATTATGGAATATGGTCTACAAACTAACACAGATGGTCTATTAGGTCAATCACAAGAATTATATGTAACTTATTTATTGGAGAGTAGTTCTGGGTATACTACAGGTTTACACGCACAAAATTATACATGTATACAATTTACAGAAGAAGAATGTCCAGACGAAGTTAGGAAAGACGTACAATTACAATTCCCAACAGGTAAATTACCTTATATGACAATGAGTGGTGGTACAGGATTTGAGGCTGATAAATTTAAAATTATAGCACAAAGAGTTACAGCGGGTGAAAAACCAGTTTCTCAAGGGTGGAGAGTAATTGATTTTACAAACAACATAGATGGTCATACCACAGGTTCAACAATCAACCCACTAAATTTAGAGAGTACTACTTTTACATTGACTACTAATTTATTCGCAACTTCATCATCATATTTATTACACGACTATATAAACATACCAACAACAGCAGAAACTAATTTATTACAATTCGGAGATGAAAACTTCTTTTATGGTAATATTAATTCTTCAGCTACTACAACTAAATGGAGAACTAAATTTAATATAGTTGTACCACCAACACAATTTAATACAACGACAAACCCAACATGGTTAAATAGTGGTCAAAATGTCCACATTTCTGAGGTAGGTATCTATAGTGTTGGGGGTGATTTAGTAGCTATTGGTAAAATGAATTTACCTATAGAAAAAAATAACACAACAACAGTGATAATTGAAATAGCTTTTGATTTGTAATGGGTTTTTTACCGAAAGATAGGAGTGAAGTTAGGTTAACACTAACAGATTATGGTAAGACAAAGTTTTATGGTAAAGGTTTAAATGATACCTTTAGATACTTTAGTTTTTCTGATGATGGCGTTATCTATCATTTATGTGTAGAGCCACAAGGTATTTTAGATATAACAGGAAGTCATAAAAGTTCAACGACTAGATGTGAACCAAAATATACAGTAAAAATAAATAAATAATGGCAAAAAATGGAGTAAGTTTAAAGTTAACTAATTATGGATTAAATAAAGTCATGAGTAGTGGTGCTAATACCACGTTTAAATATTTTAGTTTATCTGACATGAATGAAATTTATTATGTAGACCAAAAACCAAATTTAAGTGATATAATGAATATTACAGGTTCTAAGAATTTATTCACAGCTAGAAAATCTTGTAATGACGCGGTACCAACAGTAGCACAAGTAACACCCCCAACGGATACTGAAGTTTTAAAAACAGAAGAAAGGTGGGTAACTAATTTTTATAAAACTAATTGTGATACAGGTGACTACGATAAAACTAATTTAGATTTAACTATTAATCTACATGAATATTTCTCTTGGTTAGAGACTGTTTCGGGTGATAGTGGTTATACAGAAAGTCTACAAACTAGTTTAAAGTTAATAGAAGGGGTTTATTTAATTAAACAAAAACAAAATTTCGTTGATAAAACATGGTCTAATATAGACACAACTAGTAGGTTTGTAACATCTTACGAATTTTTAACAGAAGAAGATAAAAATAACTACCTAAGTTTTAGTAGTAAATATATTATTAGAGAAGGTGATAAGTTAAAACAAGTTGATAAGTCTTTTGATAGATTTTATAGTACTTTATTATTAGGCTTTGGTAATAATGTAGAGGGTGGTAGATATTTGGAAGGCCATAACTCTTACGTTACTTTCGCTCCACCACAATTTGGTTATGTTGTAAATGGTAAAACCAATTTCATACCACTAGATAATATGAAATCAACAGATAGTTACAAAGAGATAAGACCAGCTGTTATTTTAGGTAAAAATAGTAATGATTTATATTACTTAAAGGAACCAAGTTCTTTTAAAACAACAGACATCAACGGATTTATGGGTCAAGCTATATGGGGTTATTGTAATAATAAAGGTTTACCATTAATAAATGGTTTAATTAATAAAACAAAAAATCACATAGAATTCTACTTTAAAGAAACCTCTTTTAATAAGTGGGAATCAAATATTAATCTTAGAATGGTATTTGGTGGAGACAATGATATGAATGTTTTAGGTGGTAACATAAGATACAATTTTGTGTATGATAAAACAGCTACTATAAGTGGTTATGATAATATAATAATAATAAATTAATATGGCAAAATTAGAAATATGTTATGATTTTACATCTGATTACATGAATAGTAATAGATTTAAGGATAAAATAGAAGGAAATAACAATATTACTTACGACTCATTTCTATCTACTAGTGCGGTAGATTTGTGTTACAAGGTTAACGATAGGGAAGAAACTTTATATTTAGGTATGCCAGATTTCATCCCACTATCTGTTAGAGGTATGAGGTTAATACCTAGTTCATTTTCAGTTCAAGACGTTAATAGTAAAAAAGTGACAATAACACCATCAACCCCAGGAACCGCAACGCAAGACGGAAGTGCAACACAGGTTAGGAGTTTAGGTTCCATAAATAATGGTAATACTACATCTACAATGTCAACGGGTGGTGGTTATTAATAATAATAAATAAAAATAAAAATATGAGTTCATTAGTACCAGTAGAAAATGTGAATATACAAAACACAACGGAAGAAAGTAGTTATTTTTACGCTATACCAGGTAGTGAAATAGAGTGGACATACATACCACCATCAACAGATGGTTCGTTCACAACTAATGTATGGTCACATTTCTACGCTAGTTTAGGTTTATATACAACCGAAATGGCTGATAGATATAACACTACAATATCCAACGGTGGGTTTTTAAATACTTCGTTAGAGGGTATATATGACGCTTATAATACATCTGGTATTATTGTTGGTTTAATTAATAGTGAAACTTATAGACAATCATTAGTTGGTAGGGATGGAGCGGTATCCATACCATTAACAACAACAGGTTCCACAACTTTAAGTGGTATGACTGGTTTAACTAATTATTTTACTTTTTATGACACACCTAACCTACTCCAAAGAGAAACTGGTGGTGATTGTTCTAAAACAGTAGGTGATACCAGAAAATTTGAGTCATTAAAAGAAGCGGTTATTGATACTGGTATCGGTCAAGGTATGGGTATGGGTAATAGTGGTAGTGATTATGAGAGTGGTATAACTTTTATGTTTAATGATTATACAAGTATTACAACAGGTGGTACTAGTGGTTTTAGTGTTTCACATATGAACAATAACCCTTATGCTAATGGTAAGTTAGCTGCTAAATTTCAAGGAGAAGGTTATCATAAAGCTGCTGGTATGGTAGATTGTATCGCTGGAATCATTTGTTTTTGGGACCAAGATATAGTAAACTCATTTAACTTTAGTTTAGCGACTGGTGGTACTGGTACAACTAGAGCTGTATTTAGTAACACAGATGCTTATTCTGTTATAAAAGATTTTGATACTAGTGTTGCTGCGGATGTTAGAGTCAACGCAACACCAGATATATTAAAAACAACAACTAACCCTTCACGAAAACAGGCTATCGCAGAAGGTGATACTAATTGTGAAGAAGTTGTTAAAGTGACCCAAGTCTGTTTGTATGACACAATGGGACAAGTTACCGCTATAGGTACACCTACGGAGATTATCGAAAAAACAGATAATTATGTGGTTATGAACCTTAGTGTAAAACTAGATGGTGGGATAGGTCCAGTATGGTCAACACAAGTAGACCCTTCTGTTTACCCATCATAAAATAAGATGAAATAAAAGTTTTAGAAATGGCAAGAATCTTAGGATTAGACGTTTCAACCAAGACTATCGGAATAGCTTTATTCGAAGAAGATGGTAAACTGTTGGAACTCACACACATCACTCCGGTAATTAAACCAAGACCAGAGACAAAATTAGAAGAATTATTTAAGAAGGTAGATGCTTTTGAAAAATTACTAACTAGATATATCGAATTAGATATTGATAAGGTGATAATAGAAGAGCCCTTATTAAATAGTAACAATGTTTATACAGTAGGTACTTTACTTAAATTCAATGGAATGATATCAAAAATGGTATCTGAAGTATTGAACGTAATACCAGACTTTGTATCATCTTATGACGCTAGAGCATTCTCTTTCCCAGAGTTAATGCAAATCAGAACACACAATAGAAAGGGTGAACCTTACACAGAAAAAGAAATCTCAAAAAAGAAACCAGTTCTTTTTGGTTCATACGATTTTAAAGTAGATAAAAAGATGGTTATATGGGAAAAGGTAGCTGATTTAGAACCACAAATAGTTTGGGAATACACTAAAAACAATACCTTGAAGAAAGAGAATTTCGATATGACAGATAGTTACGCTTGTGTTAGAGCTGTGATGTGTAGAGATGGTCATTGGGACTGTAAAAAATCAACCCCCAAAGTAAAATAACTAGGGTATTTCTTTTTTAAAATATTTTATGTATTATTAAACCATGCGTAATAATACACTTATTTTTGGAATACTTAAAGATGTTTTAGGGATACCTAGAAAAAAGAATAATCATAAACAACAATATAGTTTCGATTGTCCCACATGTTCAGCTGAAAAAGGTGAGTATGATGGTGATGGAAAAGGTAATCTTGAGGTTAATCTATCAGACGGTGTTTTTAATTGTTGGGCATGTGGTGAAATAAACGGTACAAAGGGTAGTTTAAAAAAACTATTTAGAAGATTCGCGACTAAACAACAGATAAGTAAATTAAAATCTATTGGTTACGATTTAGAGTATTTAAATAGTAATAGTAAAAAGAAAAACATAATAGAGGACTTAACTTTACCAACACACTACTTAACCTTTGAAGAATCAAACCCCAAATCATTAATATATAAACAAGCGTGGAACTATCTAACTAAATCTAGGGGGTTAACTAAAGATATAATTGATAAATATAAAATTGGTTATACGGTTGGAGGTAAATATGATTCAAGAATTGTTATACCATCTTACGATATTAATAATGAGTTAAATTATTGGGTAGGTAGGACCTATGTAAACCAAAAACCAAAGTATTTAAATCCAGATTCAGACAAAGAAGTTATAATTTTTAATGAGTGTTGTTTAAATTGGGATTCAGATATCTATTTGGTTGAAGGACCATTCGACCACATAGTTGTACATAATTCAGTACCCTTATTAGGTAAAAAAATATCAGATAAATTAATGTCTTCTCTATATAATAAAGCTAATGGTGATATCATTGTTTTATTAGATGATGATTGTTGGAAAGACGCAAAATCACTTTATAGTAAACTAAACGTGGGTAAGTTATTTAATAGGGTTAAGATAATAAAAATGAAAGAGGGTTACGATATTGCTAAAATACAGGAAGACTTTGGTAGAAAGGGTGTGATAGAAGTAATGAAAAGTGCTTACAAGTTAAAAGAAAGTGAATTGTAGTGGGTTTAAAAGTTAATTACATAATAAAAAGACCAAAAGGTAAAATGACTTATAAAATATTAGATATATCATATTTTCGTGATATTAAGTTTTTTACAGTAGAAAACATGGTAAATGGTACCATATACCTAACACAAGCAGAAGGTAAAAATAATTGGCAATACCACGGTAGAATATATGACACTATTAAACCAAGACCTAAAAAATACAGTAAATTTAAATTTAAATAATGGGGTTTAACAAAAGATTAGTCACAGAAGAAAGGGTAATGGATAGTTTTAATAAAAATGGTGTACAAGGTATAATGGAATATCTAGGTAACGCAGAAGCTTTATATGTTAAAGGAGAAAAAACACAAAAAATTATCGATGTTGTAAACCAAAATATTTGTGATACAATAAAAAATATTAAAATAAAAAATATAATAGAAGAATGGCAGGTAAAAGAGATTCAAAAGTTTGGTTAGAACCAGAAGAACACGTTTATATACATAAAGACACTAATGTTAAATATAAATCAGTAACAACTGTTTTGTCTATGTTAGAACCAGATTTCCCAGCTGAAGAGGTGGCTTTAAGAATATCACAACAACCAGATGATAAAAGAAACCCTAAGTATTCTGGTATGACACAACAAGATATTCTGGTTGAATGGAAAAGGATTAATGATGAGGCTAATGAGTATGGTACTGAGGTACATGAAATATTGGAAAGGTATTTATTGGCTAATAAAGTTTATATCCCTAAAAGTGAATATGAGTCTGAGATAATCACAAAATTTCAGAAGATAGACCCTATGACAAAAGGTGATATATATCCAGAAACAATACTCTTCTCAGAAAAACATAATTTAGCTGGAACAGCTGATATTATAGAGGATTGTGGTGATTACTTTAACGTGTGGGATTTTAAGACAAATAAAAAAATTGATTACGTCTCAAACTACGGTCATTGGTTAAACGCCCCATTAACTTATTTATCGGATTGTCAGTATAATATATATAGTTTACAAATGTCTATATACGCATATATGTTCCAAATGGAAACAGGAAAAAAGGTAGGTAGAATGGCATTGTTCTATCTTAATCCAGAAAAAGACTATGAATTTGAAATAATACCAGTACCTTATATGGGTCTAGAAGCTAAAAGGGTTTTAGACTTTTGGGTAGAAAAACAAAAAAAATAATATGAATAAACTAATAATAATTTTAGGTTGGTTATTGGGTTGGTCCAGCTTTTATAAAGCCTCTAAAAATTAACCCAAAGTAAAATACTTCAAGTATTTTTTTCGTAAGTGTTTATAGTTTAATTAATTTTTAGTATTATTTAACACAACAAAGATAACAAAAAAACATTAAAAACAAAATAATGGCTCAAAAAACAAAACTAGAGATAAAACTTGGTATGGAAGAGACCTTAGAGATTAGAGATATGATTTACGATTTCTACCAAGGTTTAGATACAATACAAGATTATTTCTTTGAACGTAAAAAAGAAAAAATAATTGACATAGACCATAAAGAACACATACACCAAATGTTTGACGATTATGACATGGAACCTAAAGATATGAACTTTGAACTGAAGGTTTTAACAGGTAAAGAATTTAACCCAATAACACAAATAATCACTTCATTACCTTTGGAGTCACAAATAGGTAGACAAATTATGTTAGGTATATTGGAAACCAGTACTAACAAAATTGTTGGTTATATTAGAATGGCATCACCAGTTTTAACAATAAAACCTAGGAATGAGTTCTTTGGTGAAACAGTTGTAGCAACACAAGTTAATAAAAGTATGATTAATGGGGCTGTTATAGTACCAGTACAACCATTTGGTTTTAATTATCTAGGTGGTAAATTATTAGCTTTAATTTGTTGTTCACATGAAGTTAGAAATATGTTAAAGGAAAAGTATGGTGAAAAGATTGAACCTTGTTTTATGGAAACAACTTCTCTTTATGGTGACTTAAAAGGTGTTAGTCAGTACGATGGGTTAAAACCTTTCATTAGGTATCAAGCTATGACAGAGTCTAATTTATTTTTATTCCCAACATATGAGGTTTATGAACCAATAAGAGCTAGAATGAGAGAATTATATGGTAGAGCTGAGTGGGGTAATAGTACTGTTGACCCTAAACCATCAGGACCTAAAATGAGAGAGTTTAACAAAAACATATCAATATTAAAAACACATCTAAGACATTATGATGAAGAGGCTTATAAAGATTTTGTTACTTTCACTAAAGAAAAAATGAAATCAAAAACCAAAAAGAGGTATTATTATTCTAATTATGGTTTTGGTAATGTAAAAGAACATGTTAATTCTCAAAGTGAAGTACCACTAACTGAAGGACAAAACTACCATAAACATAATTTACATTATATGATTAATTGGTGGAAGAAAAAGGCACAAAAAAGGTATGAAAAATTGAGAGCTGAAGATAGAATTAGAAGAGATTTAGAATACTACACAGAAGAAAGTATTGATAACAAAGTGGTTGATATGGTTAGATAATGAAAAACAATAAGTTAAAACATAGTTTTATCGAAAAAAAGGAACCTTGTTTAAGGTCTTGGGTAGAAAGAGAAAGAGAAATATTATCTTTTGAGGACCAAAGAAGAGAGTTAGGTGTGATACCTGGTTATCTTCCAGAAGAAATCGAAGTTAAACCAATAAGGGCAATCCAAATAGTAAGAGAAGTAGGGGATAATCTATATTATAATAATAGAAACCCAGAAGAATTAGAAATGATATCTAAAGCTGTCGAAAGTGATATGGCGAGGGAATTGGGTTCTTTGTTAATGGATTCTGGTTACACAGAATTTGTAAAGGTAGTAGACCCAAATACTTTCAGAACTAAATGGAAAATGCAGATAAAAGTAAAAAGATTAAACACATAAATTAAAATGAAAGAAAGAGTATTAAAAATGTTACAAGCGAAAGCTAATGAAAAAAGAGAAAAAGCATTAACAAGTTTAGAGTTGTTAATGAATAATTCAGTTGGTATTGGAGACCATTCGACAGGTGACTTCTATGAGAACGTTGAGGAAGCGTTTCAAGAGTTAGTAGATGCTGATGACATGTTGGAGACTTTAGAAAAATACGATTGGCATAACATGCAGGATATGTAATATGATATGTATTTAGAGGTTAAAGAAAAAGGTTCGGGTAAAACAACTAGGTTAATAAATAACATGGTTGAATTCTTATTAGAAAACGCTGATAAAGTAGCTTTAATAGTTACACCACTCGATAATGAACGTAAGTTTATACAAAAAAAAGTACATGAAAGATGTGGTGATTTATGTTCTAAAAGAACTATAACATCTTATAAAATGTTAGAACCTTGTGAAACTATAAAACAGTTTGTTGACGACTTTGATTGTATATTACCAGAAAGATTATTTTTAGATAAAGAAGCTCATTACTGTACATCAAAATGTGAAAGTAAAAAATGTAAGGAAATTTCTGTTGTATACGAACAAATAAAAAAAGGTTCAGTTAAACCAAACAAATTTATTAAAAAACACGAACTATAATGTTTAGTATGGGTGAAATAAGAGAAAAATGGGAGGAACTAGGTTTACTAGAAGACCTACCCGAGCACCTAAAAAATGTGGTAGCATTTAAATTTGAGAGATTAACTATCTGTATATTAGATAATGATGATTATATTGACAATGTTACTTTAACGAGTCTAGTATTCCCAATTGTACACAGAATATACAGAAAGGGTGGTTCTATCGGTGAAGTTAAAGATTTCATCATACAATTAGATGAATGGTTTATTGAAAATAGACAAATAGTATCAGACTTGAATTTCATCAACCATATTGATAGTGAATCCCACTTGTGTAGTTTATTTGTTGAACAGTGGGAATCAGAGAAAGTGATAGAACCATTAAAATGGTTAGGTAAACATAAATTATAATAGATATGTATAAATTTTTAAAGAATTGGTTTGATATTAATTATGGTCACTTAGGTTTTGGTATAACACCTTATTATCATAATGAGGGTAGTTTGGAACCTAGATTTGATATTTTAAAGTTTGGTGGACAAACTGAAATAAAAGACTTAAACTTAGAAAAGATAATGGATTTCACAGCTAATGATGGAGAATTAAGAAAATTATTATTTAACGCTTTATTAAAACAATATGGTTATAGAGTAGATAATGATTTTACACCATTAAAAGAAATTAAAGAATTTAAATTATGATAAAACATTTATACCACTGTGCAGACATTCACATTAGACTTTATAAAAGACATGATGAATATAGAGAACAGATTCAGAAATTTTTTGATTCTGTAAAACAACATATGGAAGATAATGAACTAACTAGAAAAGAAGTTAGAATTGTTATTGCAGGAGATATTGTCCACTCTAAAAACCAAATGACACCAGAACTAATAGATATAGTTACTTGGTTATTTAAAGGTTGTTGTGACATAGCAGATACTATAGTTATTTTAGGTAATCACGATTTCCTAGCTAACAACTTAGATAGAATGGATGCTCTCTCACCTATAATAGAAACTATGAGTGATAATAGACTTAAGTTTTTAAAACATACAGGGTGTTATGAAGACAACAACATTGTTTGGTGTGTCTATGGTCATATGGAAGGTTCTGAGAGACCTAATATAGATGAAGCTAAAAAGAAATTTGGTAATAAAAAATATGTTGGTTTATATCACGACCCACTTATTGGTTTAAAAACAAATGTTGGGTTTGAATTTGAAGAAGCACAAGACATATCAATATTTGATGGGTGTGATTTTGTTTGTTGTGGTGATATTCATTTATACCAAGTAATGGATTATCACGGTATACCTATCGTACAACCTAGTTCTATGATACAACAAGACTTTGGTGAGTCAGTAGAAAATCACGGTTATGTAATATGGGATGTTGAAACAAAAGAACATGAACATATTAATTTAGAATCTGATTACGGTTACTACACATTTAGGATTACCTCAATTGAAGATATTGAGGATGAAATAGAAGCACTTATATAGATTATATATTAACATAAGTGAGAACTAAAAATTACATAGAAGATATAACCACGTTAACAAATACTTTAACACAAAGTATGACTTATAATCAAGACATGGAAGAACAGTTAGAATATCTTGATGAGTATGTGGAGTTTATATCTGAGTTTTTAACAGAATTTAGGAATGATAGGGTTTATATTACAACTTTACCTATTGCGATAATACACCATCCAGAGATATGGAGAAGATGTTTGGTAGAAACACCACCCAACTTTGTAGGTACACCTTACAACAGAACAGTTTCAACCATGACCCAATGTATGGGTAATTTTGAAAGATTAAAAGAAGTTGTTAGACGAGAATTAAATTTAAATAGGGAGGTTTTTATTTACAATATATATCCCTTTAGACACATGGATTCAGATGGAGAAATAAGGTATAGACCAGTTATAAGATGGGTTAGGTTACCCCTAGAGATGTGGTATAACGATGTACCTCCAACAGACCCATTTATGATATTAAAAATGGTTAAAAAACATAAATTATGAAAATAGGTGATAAAGTAAGATTTGAAGACCCACTTAATGATACCTTAATGGGTACTATAATAGATAAAATAACACCATCTTGTAAGTGTAAAGGTCAGGGTGAATGGGTTATAGACTTTGAAGGTTATGGTAAGAGAAGTATCAAAGTTAATGACATTAGGTTAACAAAAATAGGTGATAAACCCAAAACTAACAAATTAGGTTTTAAATTTACTTAAAAGATGTCAGATAAACCAGACAATATAGTTTACAATAAAAATACTGAGAAGTATGACGCAAATACAAAAAATTACCCCACAACAGTTGGGGGCCAAAAATTTGATGTTGTTAAATTAGATAAATCTGATGTAGTAAAAGCTAATAAGTATTTTAATAAAAGAAGTGAGGAGTTAAAAAAAGAATGGGAAAATTTAGTTAATGAATATAACTCAACTAAATTAATCTACGAAACAGAATGTAATTTCCAACCAATACTAGGAGAAGTTTACCATATTTATGAAGGTAAAAACGGTGATACATTCCTAAGTTTAATAAACCCTAATGAATGGAATAAAAAGTATTTCGGTTCTTACATTTTAAATACCAATGGTACTTGGGAAAAAACTGACTATGGAAATACCTAAAGAGTTAAAAAAAGAAATAATTGATTATTGTAAGTTAAACAATATAGAAGATGTTGATGCTTTTATTTTGAAAAACTTTAAACAAGGGTTTAACATAGAAAAATATGGGACATCACCTTTTAAGGTTAAAGAACAAGAACCAAAGATTATTGAAAAAGAAATTATTAAAACAATCACAGCAACTACTGAGGTAGAGGTTATTAAAGAGGTACCAGTAGAAGTGATTAAAGAGGTACAAGTAGAAGTGGTAAAAGAGGTCATCAAAGAGGTGACTGTTACAGACAACGAACTTATTAATAAATTAAATGATGAAATAGAAAAATTAAATAAGGATAAAAAACAAATACAAAGTCAGTTATCAAAGGAGGTCAATAAAAGTGAAGACGTAGAAAATCAAGAATCCAATGAGATAATCAAATTAAACCAAAAGATTAATAATTTACAATCTGAATTAGAAATTGAGAAAAATAGGAATTATGTGGCACCTAAGACTGAAAAACCAAAAGAAGAAAAAAAATCTAAAAGTGGATTAAATAGTATAATCAAATGGGTCTCTAAAAATGATAGGGACTTGTATGATGAGTAATTAAAGACCGGTAGTTATACCATATTTACGTATATATTGTCTCATAAGTGTTTCTTTTAACTCATTATTTTTAACATCCTCATTACTATCCTTAACAATCACAGATTCAAATAAGAAATAACCCTCACTAAAATGAGTGTAGTTAAAATCCCAGATGTCTGTTGAAATTGTTAGATTATTGTGTCTTAAAAATGTTTTTACTGATTGATTTTGTACAACGGATGAAACTTTTTCTACCATTTCTGATAAACTCATTGTTGTCATAATATTTGTTTTTTAGAATCATTTATTTAATCAAAAATTTAAATTATATTTTACAATAAATATCATAACAATGGATAATATACTAGAACCAATACAAATACAAGTACCAAAAAAATCTAATATTAGGGTTATTTGGGAAGATGATTCCGAAAATTATACTCAAGAAAGAGTTAAGAGAATCAGTAAATATATTAGTGATAAATACGATAATAACAACGTACAGGTCATTTTTAAACCTAAAAAAGTAACGATTGAGGAAGGTGAAGTGGAGATGACTGTTGCTGACAATGTGATGGATAATAACTACCAAAAAAAGTTATTTAAAAATTGGATAGAAAATAATAAAATTGAAATCGATTGGGATAGATTGATGAGATTAGATGATAAAGTTAATGATAAGTTAGCACAAAAAAGAGATAACGATTATAGATATAGAAATTGGTCTATAAAGGAATTAGAGTGGTCTAATTTTTTATCTTATGGAGACGGTAATAAAATTTCTTTCCAAGAACTAGAGGGTATTACTGTTATAACTTCAGACCCTTTAAATATGGGTGGTAAAACCACATTAGCATTAGACTTATTATTATTCCTATTCTTTAACACCACCACCAAGGGTAATACAGCAGCTAAAATGTTTAATTTATTTAGACAAGATAAAGATGAAGTTATAGTTAAAGGTAAAGTAGCTATCGATGGTGTAGATTATATCATTGAAAGAGTTGTAACTAGAAAATTAAAAAGAGATGGTGTAAGTTACACCACCAAAACTGAATTATCTTTCAAAAGAATATTAGTAGATGGTTCAATAGAGAATTTAGAGGGTGAACAAAGGAGAGAAACAGAAGATTTTATAAAAAAATCTATTGGTTCTGTTAATGACTTTTTATTAACAATAATAACTGATTCTGATAACCTAGAAAACATTATCCATACAAAACCCACAGAGAAGGGTAGAATATTATCTAGATTTATAGGCTTAGAGGTTATTGAAGATAAAGAGGCTATAGTTAAAGAATTAAAAAATAATTGGGCTAAGGGTTTAAAATCTGATTTATATAATATCACTGATTTAAAAATAGAAATAAGTAAATTAGAGGAAGGTAACATCAGTAACCAAAAACAAATAGAAGATAATAAAGATGAAATAGAAACTATTAATTTAGAAATAACAAAGTCTATTGGTAAGAAAGAAATTTTAATAGCTAAAAAAATAAGTATTGATGATGAAGTCATCAATTTGAGACCTGAAGATATAGATAGGGAAGTTGAAACCATAACTAAAACTGGTATTAAGAAAAAAAATGAATTCGAAACTGCAAAAGAAAAATTCGATTCAATGGTTGAACCAGAATATGATGAGGATTATCATAGTGAACAGGTTAAATTAGAAAGAGTGATAAATTTAGAGTTAGAGAAGAAAAGTTGTAAAATTAATGACGTTGAGGAGAGAATAAAAAACTTGGAGGAGGGTGAATTTTGTTCCTTATGTTCACAACCTCTAGCGGATGTTGACCATTCCGAAGAAATAAAAGAGAATAAAATTAAATTAAAAACATATCAAAAGGAATACCGTAAGACAAAAAAGAATTTAAAAGAGTTATCTAAAATTGTTGAGGAACAAGATATATTGAAATCATCTGTATCTGATTACGATAGAACATCACTTAAAGTTGATAAACTAGAATTAGATTTAGAAAAATTGAGAATAGAAAGAAGAGAAAAACTAGAACTTAAGAGAAGATACGATGATAATTTGGGTAACATAGAAACCAATAAAGATTTGGATAGTAAGATATTAGGGTATAACACTAAGATTTCAAACTTAGAGTTAGATAGGACTAATAAAATAGTTTTAGGTGAGAAATTAACTAATGAGATAACTAATAATCAAACCTTAATTGATAAAAATAACCAATACATTAATGAAATAAGAGCTGAAGAAGAAATTAAATTAATATTTGATATATACATTAGGTTAGTTGGTAAGAATGGTATTATCAAAATGGTGATGAAAAGTGTGATGCCTTTGATTAACTCAGAATTAGATAGATTATTAATGGATACAGCACCATTTAAATTGGAAGTTGATATAAACGACAAAAAAGAAGTTGAGTTTTTAGTTACTAAAGATGAAATAACATACCCATTGAGTGAATGTAGTGGTTTTGAGAAAACTGTTTCAGCTCTAGCTTTAAGATGTGTTATGTCTAAAATTAGTTGTCTACCTAAACCCAACTTAGTGGTATTTGATGAGGTTTTTGGTAAAGTTGCTGATTCAAATTTAGACCTAATTGGTAATTTCTTCCAAAAATGTTCGGAGATGTTCCCTAACATATTTTTAATCACACACAACCAATTGATAAAAGATTGGTCAAATAAAATAATAACAATAAAAAAGAAAAACAACATTTCATCTTTGTTATTAAAATAATTTTATTATATTTGTTGAAGATATTTATATATAAAAAGTTCCAATATGAAAAACAATAGATACATAGCAATAGTTTTAGGTCAATACGATGGAATGGATAATGACTTCAACACAATAGCAGACGATAATACAGGTGTTCATTATGTCGATGGAAATGGGATATGGATAGGTACTTTCTATAGTATCTATGAAACCATAGAAATAAGTGAATTATTATCACATATCCCAGCATTATTAATTTTTGATATTACAGATAAAAAAACAAATCAAATACACTTACCTAGTAAATACTATAAAGGTTTATTTCCAGAAATAGAAGAAACATTAGATAATGTTTTAGACATTTTAAATGTTGAAAACCCCACAAACATTAACGGTGAAGAATATGATAATGTAGATGATATTTTAGATAAGTTAAGTAGGAATGAGTATGATAGAAACTGTTTAACTGATAAAGAAATAGAAATATTAGAGAAAAGTTCATAAAAATTTTTTATTTAACAATTATTTAACTATATTTGTCATATGAATAATGATAGGTACAGAGAAATAATTGAAAATGGTGAGAGAGTTGATTGGTATGGGGTTATGGCTCCTAAAGAATTAATAACAAACCTAGTGATTGTTTGGGGTTCTAATTTAAAATCAGAAATAGATAAATTAGAATCTGAGTTAGTAGATATAAAGGGTTCCTCTCCAGACAAAAAAAGAGGTTATATAAAAGGTTTAATTTATAATTTACATAACGCTCCATACACACTAAATGGTGATGTCTATTTAAAAAAGAAAAAAAAGATAGAACATGAAATAGAAGAAAAAAATAAAAAAAGTAAGAAAAAAGTTGTCAAAAAAAGTAGGTCTAAGACAACCATTAACAAAAAAAGTAGTCCTAAAACAAAAAACAGTGAATTAATTTTCGGAAAAACAAAATGAAAAATATGGTATCAAACAAAAGATTTATTGAAACAAGTGAAGACTCAATATCTAACTATTTAAAAGAAGTTAGAAAGATTGATTTAATAACACCAAAAGATGAGGTTAGATTGGCTAAACTAATATTAGAGGATAATAGTGAGGCTCTCAATGAATTAGTTAACGCTAATTTGAGGTTCGTTATTAGTGTAGCTAAGGAATATCAAGGTCAAGGTGTACCCTTAGTCGATTTAATATCTGAAGGAAATTATGGGTTAGTTAAAGCAGCAAAAAAGTTTGACCACACTAGGGGTTTTAGATTTATATCTTATGCGGTGTGGTGGGTTAGACAATCAATACTACAATCCTTATGTGAAAATTCTAGAACAGTTAGACTACCAGTTAATATTGTCAATCAGTTATCATCGGTCAAAAAAGAGATGGCTAAATTTGAACAAGAAAATGGTAGAAAGGCAACTAATCTTGATATGGATTTATCGGTTTTAAGTCACCCAACTTGTGGTTCCCTAAATGAAAAGATTAATGAGGATGGTGATGAAATATTAGACTTGGTAGCTGATGAAACTTTCGCTAGACCCGATAGTAACATCACAACAGATGAAGTTTTAAAAAATGAATTAGATAAAACATTATCCATTTTATCTGAAAGAGAACAAAAGATAATTAATATGTATTTTGGTATTGATGGTGGGTCACTAACTTTAGAACAAATTGGTGATGAATTTGGACTCACAAAGGAGAGGATTAGACAAATCAAAGAAAAATCACTTCGGAAGTTAAAAAATAATTGTGATAATTTATTTGAATTCGTACAAAAATAAAATAACTTCTAAACACATAAAAAAACCTACATATAACTGTGGGTTTTTTTATGCTTAAAAAAACCAAATTACAATATTTGAAATTTCTAAATATTTATATAATGGATAAATAATACACTTTTATAAAAAAGTGCTTAAATTTAAAATAAAAAAAATGAAAAATATTATTAGTTTAATAAAAAAGTATAAATTACACGTTTTAAGTGTACTATTAGTTTTCTTCTTTTTTCGTTCATGTCAAAAATCTAATGAAATTAGAAAATTAGGTAAAGTGAGTGAAACAAAAATAGAGATGGTAGACAGTTTAGAGAGTGTTATATTACAAAAACAACAAAAAATTGATAGTTTTCCAGAAAAAATTAGAATAGAAAAAATAAACATACATTTAGAATATGATAGTTGGGTTTCATCTAAAGATAGGGGGGAACAATTAATGGAATTACACCAAGAGATTAAAGATAATATTAAAAAATTACAAAAATAAGATGATGAAATTATGGAAATGGGTTAAAAATAACCCCAATAGAAGTATGTTTTTGTTACCAATAATATTAGTTGCGGGTATCTCAATATCACACGTTGTCTCATGGTATGACATAGCTAACCCATATAATTGGGCAATATACTTATCTATAGCTATAGAAATTGGTGCTATAACAGCTTTAGTCGCTGTCACTAATAAAATCAAGGGTGGTATTTGGTTTATGTTCGGTTTAGTAACGTTTATACAGATGGTTGGTAATATATTCTATTCATTCAAAGAAATAGATGAAACCAGTCAATTATTTAAGTCATGGGTGGAGTTAACAGGACCAATTTGGGAAATGGCTGGTACTGATATCGAAGACACTGTGGGAATGAAGAGATGGTTAGCCTTTTTAGAAGGTGGTTTATTACCTATAATATCATTAACATCCCTACACTTCTTTGTCAAATATGAAAAACCAGAAGAAGTGGTGGAAAACACTGAAAAATTAGGTGAAATAATTGAGGAAATTGAGGAAATTGAGGATACACCTAATATAAATGAGGATAATAAAAAACCTAGATTGGGTGAATAATGGAAATAGATAGTAAAACATATAAATTAAAATCTAAAAACTACACTAGAAAAGCCTATAAAAAGACACAAATAGTTATAGGTCATACTAGTCGTAAAGATATGAGACACTTTGAGGGTTGGTTGACACGTAAGAATGGTTCTTATAAAAAAGTATCTCATTTCTCTGTCGATAAAGACGGTAAAGTATACCAACACTTCAACCCAAAGCATTATTCAGGTTTTTTGGGTTATGGTCAAGATAAATTAGTGATATCAATTTCTTTAGTTAATGAAGGTTGGTTAAGATTAAATGATATGAACGTATTTGTTGATTGGTTAGGGCATACTTATGGTAGGGACTGTGATTTCACTGAAAAGGGTTGGAGAGACAAAAGATATTGGAGTAAATATTCTGACGAACAAATGGAATCTTTAAGTGACCTTTTGGATTATTTATGTGAAGAGTATGACATATCTAGAGATGTTATGGAATCCAATGTGTACGAACAAGATATAGATATATTTAAAGGTATAACATTTAGAAGTAATTATTTCAAAGACAATACAGACGTTAGTCCGGCCTTTGATATTAGTAAAATAAAAAAATAAATAAAAATGGATGAAAGAGAATTTTTAGGAAAAATAAGAAAACTACAAGAAAGTGGTAAAAAAATTAATGTAACTGATTTTCCTGTTAATAAAAGACAGAAAAATATGGCACAATTAATGGTAGAAGAATCTGAACCCCTACAATTATTATTTGAGGAGGATATACAAACTTTAGACCCAGAAGAACAAAGAGAAGAAGAAAATAAATTTAAGGATATAGTATCTAAGTTAGTTAAATTTAACCCAATCAAAGTACATAAAGAAAATGTAGAATGGTCAGGTCATTTAATTAGAGAAAAAATAGATTGGACTTTTTCCCTAGATGATACTGTAGGTTGCTATGTTTATACAACAGAACTAATCCAATTACGTGATGAGGTCTTAGAAGTTTTACAAAAACTAAGAGGTTATTATGATGTTTGGGCTGATGATTGGGGTAGTAGATTAACTGGTGGTTCATCAGAAGATAACACTGAAGTAACGAATGAGTTCGGTGAGGAAGAAGGTGTTGAGGAAGAAGGTTTCGGTGGTGAAGAAACAGAAGAAGGTGGATTTTAATGAAAACAAAAGATAAAGTTTTATATATAACAATTATAATTTTAATTTTATTTATTCTATTTGGTGGTTGGTATGCTAGAGTACAACAAAATAGATTATACGAAGAGATTAAAAAAGGTAATCAAATAATTGTGAACATGGACCAAACCAAGATGGAAGATGATGGTCAGTACGCTAAATTGGTGGACTATTTTAACACAGAAAAAGAGTTAAACCAACAAGTGAAGGACGAAAATAAAGAATTACAAAAATTAATCAAAAAACAAAATGAAAAATTGTTAATGGTTAGTAACGCTATTGTTTCTTTAAAATCAGAACTATCTCAAGGACAAGTAGTGGTGAATGAAGAGGATTCCACCGTATTCGATTTAAACCTAAAATACCCAAATTCTAATGAAGCATTTATTAACTGGGATGGAAGTGTTTTCACACAAACGGAAACATTTGAAGGTGAATGGAGTTTCGGTAAATTACCTTTAGATATAGTATTAACTGAAACTGAAAGGGGTTTATGGAATTCTAGACTAATAGGTCCAGATTGGTTATTAGTTGATTCTATTAAAGTTAATTCATTACCACCAGAGGAATTTGATAACTCACCAAAACAAAGTCAGTTCGGTTTTCTATTTGGTGGTGGTTATGTAAATAGTTTTGACCAAAACGGAACCAATGGGGTGTCTATTGGAGCTGGATTAAATTGGAAAAACCATAGTTTAATATTAAATGGGACAACTAATAAAGAAATAGGGTTTAGTTATTACTATAAATTCGGTAGATTAAAGAAAAAATAGTTATGAAAAATAGTTTGCAAGTAAATAGATTATTAAAAGAAATACAAGACAACAATCATAAAAATGTTAAAATTTATTCTTTAAGTGATTGTCCAGCTTGTAACGAATTAAAATCTAAGGTCGAAAGAATTGGTTTAGTTTATGAAAACGTAGAAATGTCTGGTTCTGATGATTTATGGGAAGATTTAGAGAACAGAGGTGGTTCTGAATTCGTCCCCCAAGTAGAGGTAGAAGGTCACTTAATTAAAGAAGATGAATATGAAAATATAACTGAATTAATAGGTAAAACATTAACATATTTATTGGAAAGAAATATTATCATAAAGTAATAGCATATTTATATATACATGAGTGAGAGATTAATATTTACTAATTTAGATTTAAAAAACTCTTTAGGTTATCTAATGGAAGTTAATGATGTGGAAAGTGATGTCGCTGATTTAACTGATAGATTAGAAGATTTAACTGATGTTGTTGATGATGATTTAGGTAGAATGAGTTATGTTAGACAGTTGACAGCTGAATTTTTAGAATTATTAATAACCCTCACTAATGAAATGCAAGACCAAAATATAAAAATACCCCAGACAATCGAGTTAATGTCTAAAATATCTGGAAGAGAGGGTAGGAAAAAATATTATATGAGTAAATTCAGATTGTAAAAACTTTTCCAATATTACTATATATTTATTAATAAATAATTATTTCAATAAAAAACTTAACCATGGCCAAAAAAGTATTAAGATACACTGAAGAAGAATTTGTTACTTTATTAGAAAATATCGTAAATAGAGTAAAAAAAGAAGAAAGATTAGTAGAATCTAGAAAAAATAGAAAACAAAGAATTTCTGAAAGAAGACGTAACAAGTAATTGTTTACTGAATATCTTGTGTTTCAAAGTTAAATATACCTAATATCATAATTCCTTATTTTGGTATATTAAAATAATCGAGTAATTTATTACTCGATTTTTTTGTTTATAAACGATATTTATAATAAAGAACCGAAAAGATGCGTTTAAAAAGAATTATAAAAGAAGAGTTAACTAGAGATGATAAGGCTGAAATTAAAAAATTAGCTAGAAAGGAGTTTGAGGATATGTTAAAAACCTCAGACATCAAAACCAAAATAGAAACACTAGTTAAGAAACAATTAAAATCCGACAAACCCACACAAAAAGAAGTTGCTAAAATATCAGAAAAGGTATTAGTACAATTTTATAAAACTATGTGGCAAAGAAGGAGTTTTTGGTCTAACAAATTAGATAATATATAGTACTATGAGAAACGTTGACCCAATGGCAAGAGAAGGTATGAGAGTTCGTATGATACATATGGATGATGAAAGACCAGTAGATGAAGGATTAGAAGGTACCATAGAAAAAATAGATGATATAGGTACTTTACATGTTAGATGGGATGATGGTAGATTATTAGGTGTTATACCCAACGAAGACAACTACGAATTATTACCCTCGAATGAGGAACAAATAGATTTCGATGTCTTTGAAGGAAGTGAACCAAAATTAGCTAAAGGTACCAAAAACACGAAAGCCTCTAAAAATATTTCTAATACATTTAAAAAGGCTTTAAGTAAATCTAGAGTAAAAAATATTAAGATAGAATCAAAAGAAGATGATGTATTAGAAGAAGAAATAACTACGGGTAATGATATCATTGATACTTTATTAGGTATTTTTATCACTTCTAAGTTAGCTGGTGTTAAAACCAAAGAGATTCCACAATATTTAGCTGAATTAGGCCCAGAGTTAATTTTATACTTTATGAAATTTTTGAGAAGGTTTGGTTATTCTGTAGATGTGGATTATATTCGTGACAATTGGAATAATTTATTAAAAAAAGCTTTAGGTAAATATTATAAAAAAGGTGGCATAGTTGAGCCATTGAAAGATATTGTGTGGGATGGTGGTACTATAAATTATGGAGATGAAGCGTCAAGTACTTATGAACCTAGAAAAAGAAAAGATAATAGTGACGAAGAAGAATTAGAAGAGACTACAACAGCTGGAGCGGCAGGAGCTTTCGTAGCACCTTTAGGTAATAAGAAAGATGTGGTTAGAAAAGGTTTTGCTAAACAGGTTGGAGCAAATGTTGTTTCAAAAGGTACAATGAAAAACCCATTGGGTAAGATTTATACTCTATCAAAAAAGAACGAATCAAAAATTATTAAAGCTAGTGATATTTTATCAGAGATAACAACATCTAATTCTCAAAAGTTAAGAGACAAACCTGGTGCTATGGATGGTTCAGCATGGGTAGGTAAGAAAGGTTGGGAAAGAAAAGACGAGATATTGTGGCCTGGTGGTGAGATAGCTGACATAATGGCTAAATTAGATATTGATTGGAATGATAGTGATTTAACTTTAACTGATAAAGAAACGGATAAGATTAATGAAGGGTGGCTATTTAAGTCCAAAGAAGATAAATTAGCTTTAAGTATTTTAAAAAGAGTAAAGGATAGTTTACCTACAGACCTCCGTATTAACGATGGTTATGGTGGAAGGTATGTAGATAATGATTCGGAACCACTTAAAGGTCAAGAGATAAGATTTACACTACCTGGTATAAAAAGGGATGCTGAAATAGCTGTACAATGTGGGTCTAGTTACGGTAACTATTATTGTATTTTAAAGGTAAATAATAAAAGATTAGATGCTAGTGATTGGGCAATAGGTAAATTATACAAACACCTAATTAATATATTAATCAGTAGACATGATAAGAAAAAGATGACTCAAATACAATCAGATTTAACAGACCCTAGTTATGCTCAAGACGTATTTGATATGTTGGATGGTGAAGATATGGTGAGTGAAGGTAAAAAGAAAAAAGTTAATAAAAAGAAAGTTGAAGAAGAAGATTTAGAGGAAGCAACAACCTTTAGTTCAGTTTTCGGTGGTGGTTTTCCAGTAACACCATTTATGTGGGCTAAAAAAGGTAAACACCTACCATCCAAGAAAAGTTTATATAAAGGTGGTAAGATAGTACAAAAAGTAGGGGGTGATGGAATTTTAAGTGAAGATAACGAAGTTAAAGATAGTCCATTTCCAGGTTTAACATCAACAGAACTTAGAGACATACTAACTCATTCAGGTTTACAGAATGTAAAATACGTTAAAAAAGATACTTATTCTACCGATTCTAATGAAGATTTTGTTAGGAACTTAATGAAACATAAACCTAAAATTTTACAAGGTTATATGGAGTTAGCTAAAACAGAAGAACCTTTAATAGCTAGTTTAAACGGTAAAACTTATATAGTTTGGAAAAAATTAGGTGGTAATACCTTGTTCAATGAAATTAATAAGATAAAATGGGTTAAAGGTGGTAAGTTTGTTAAAATCAAAGACAAATGTGCTAAATACAATAATAAACCATGGTGTAGTCAAGGAGCAGTAGATAACCCACTTGAGTTAAGTGATACTACTTTTGAAAACGTTAAAAACATAGCAAAGAAAACTGGTATTAAAGAAATTGAAATTTTAGATAAAATTAAAAATAAAATAATGAGTGAAGACACCTACCATAAATTATCACTTAAAGATAGGTTAAAAATTAAATTAGCTGGAATTAGTGATGACAAAGTTATCTATAACCTTAATAATAATTTACCCATAGATTGGAAAGGTAGTAAAGAAGGTTTTTATGAAAAAATGGAACCTAGAAAGAATTATACAGGAAGTAATTAATTTTTGTTATAACAAAGATATTTATATGAAAAGGAATATTATGAAGAAAAATATTAAAAATATACTAGAAGATAAAATGAATAAGTTATATGAAACTAAAGGTTTCGAAGATATGACTGTGGCTTTTGGTGTTAGAGAAAAAAGTGATAATTTAGATGCTGAAGAAGCTGCACAATTTGGTTCATTAGAAACAGTTAAAGATATGGACGTTAAAGATGGTGTTAAGTTAGGTGAACCATCAGCTCAACCAGCATTAAATAAAGTACATAAAGAAGATAAAAAAGATGAAGACCAGTACTTCACAAATTTAGCTAAAAAAATGAAAGATTTTCAAGAAACTAGTGAGTCAGACCCAACACAAATAGGTGAATCTTTTGAATCACCCATGGTAACGAGAGAAGATGATGAATTAGAACCAGAAGATGTCTACTCAACAGAAGCTTTAGGTACTGGAATGCAAGCTTTAAAGTATGATAATGAGGGAACTGAAGTTCATAAAAAATTAGAGGATAGAATGGATGACCTAAATGACGGTGACGCGACATACGAAAAATTAAAAAAATATAGTGAGAAATATCTAAAACACAAATATAGTGAACCAGATGAATACCATTACACACCTAAAGTTAGAACAACTGAAAAAGCTGTTCAAAGTGAAGGTTATTCTGATATAGACGAAAAAAATATTTTCAAAGTAAAAGGTACCATTAAAAATAAAGAACAGGTTATTAGTTTAGTAGATAGACTACCTTATAGAGTTAGAGTTGATGAAACCGTATTCTCTGTAACTGATGGTGACAATTCTTATAGATTAGTTTGGGAAGGGTCTGAAGATGGAGAAGCTATTGTTACCCACGAAAAAAATATTAACATTGTTACTGAAAGTATCGACAAGATGAAACATCTTTGGGAATACAAAGCATCTAACCCAATATCAACAAAGAAAAACATAGCTGAAGGTAGTGATGATGTTTTCTTTAAAATGATGAATAAGGTTAGAAGTAAAGAAACTTTAAATGAAGAAGTTGCTGTTGATGCTAAAGCTAACAAATCAACAATTAAAAAATTAGCTAAAGAATTATCAAATGATTCTGATTTAGGTGCTAAGTGTAGACAACTAATTAAAAAAGACGGTGATTGTTCACAAGAGTTAAAAGATATGGCTAAAGAAAATTCTAATGACGCGGATTTAGGTGCAGCTTGTAGAAAAATGTGTGAGTTAAAAGAATCACTACATGAGAGTGTACACGATAGTAACCCACCAGTACCAGGTAAATCAAAACCTAGATTTGGTAGAATGGAATTAAAATTTGATAGTGAAGTAGATAAAGCTTTATATATAGTACTCAACCCAAAATTAAAAAGTAAGGCAGAACCAGAATTCTTAGAGTGGACATCTAGTTTAGGTTACACACAAGAAGAAATGGAATCTGAAGGTAAAATCATTAAAGATTACATTAAAAAAGAAGTAAAAGAAAATCCAGAATTTCCAGGTTGGGGTGGTGGAGCTTGGACGCAAATGACAGGCGAGATAATTATACCTAAAATGGCTTCAGAGCCGAATTAATATGAAAAATTTAAAAGAAATAAAATTAATGATGGAGAGATTAGAATCTCCAAGGTTAACCGAAACTGAGTTAAACTATAAGAAAAGTCTTTTAAAAGAAGAGGATGGAGAAAAAACTCAAGACCCAGACCAATTAGATTTATTTACTGGTGAAACAAAAGAAGTAAATGAACTGGTAGCACAATTCGAGGAGCTAAAAAGATTGATATTAGATGAAATAGAAGGATTAGATGTAGATTACTTACATACAGCTATGATGAACGGTCAGATAGATTCAGTACTAACGGAGTACTATGATTTGGTTAATGAACTTGAATATTGGGTAGATAATAACGATTTTGAGGGTGAGTTATTGAGGGAAGCTAATAATCTACTAGAGGTACTTGAGTATGGTCCTATTGATTTTGAAATTACTTTAACCCCAGAAGTCGAAGAACTATTAAAAAGAGAAAGACCAACTTTACCCAAAACCAAAATACGAACTATGTCTGAAGGAAAAGATGATTCAGATAATAATGAGTATTCAATAGGGGATAAAGTAACAGTAGCTCCTAGTGCTAAAACAGGTGAAAGGATAGTAGTTAGTAAAATAGGTGTTGACCCAAAAAATACAGATTACCCAACCCCAGGAATGGAAGGTACTGTTTCAACTTTCGATAAATTGAAGGATAGAGTTTATGTTGTTTTTTCTAGTATTGGAAAAGATGAATACGCATTCCAACCAAACGAATTAAAAAAGAAATGAGTAAAGTTGTAAAATTAACCGAAAAAGAACTAGAGAAAATAGTTAGAAGAATTGTTAAAGAAGAGGAAGAAGATACTAAAGAGATTTATGATGAAAATGGTGAACCTACCCTATTTGAAGAATTACATCAGTTTAGAAATAAGACTGAAAAACTTGTAGATTTTACTGTTCGTGATGAAACAACAAATCAAAAGATACAAGAAATCATAAGTGAGGCGTATGATAAACTTAACAATATAGAAAGTGTTAAATCATTATATGACTTATCAGACGAACTTCAAGAATGGGCAACTGAAAATAGTGATGACATCCAACAAGATGATGAGTTAGAAGAAGAGGTTTCCGCTTTAATGTATTTCTTAGATGAGGGTATTATAGACGTATCAGTAGAGATGAGACACGACTTAGCTGAAGAGTTCAACCTTGACCCATACCTTGGTTTTTAAAAACTAATTTAATAAAAATAATTTAAGGTCTTCTGACCTTATTTTTTTGCCTACATATTTATATGTAAACATATGTTATGACAATAAAAAAAGGTGATACAGGTCAGGATGTAAAAGAAATCCAAGAAGCTTTAGGTATTTTAGCTGATGGTGTATTTGGTCCTGGTACAGAAAAATCTGTTAAGGAATTTCAAACAAAGAATGGATTGGTGGCTGATGGTATTGTAGGTAAAAAAACTTTACTTAAATTATTTTTAGATATTGATACAGATAGAAATGGTTTTGATGATTCTGGTGATACAGATAATAAATTAAATTATTTAGGTGACTATACAACTGAAGACGGTCTTCAGATTGATAGAGCCTATTTAGACTCAGATGAGTATGTAAAAGATTATGGTCAACTAGAACCATTAAATTTCTTTATACATCACACTGCTGGTTGGAACAACCCATATAACACAATAAACAATTGGAACAGAGACAAAAGAGGACGTGTGGCAACACAATACTGTATTGGTGGGACAAGTGTTAAGATTGGAAAGTATGGTGACGACAAATACAATGGGCAAGTGGTAGAGTGTTTCCCAAACAACTACATTGGATGGCATTTAGGTAAAGTTGGAAATTTCAACATGTCTAAATATTCTTCAGCGGTAGAAATTAATAATTTTGGTTATGTAACCAAAAAAGATGGTAAGTATTACAATTATGTTAATGGAGAAGTTCCAGCAAGTATGGTTTGTGATTTAGGTTATAAGTTTAAAGGTTACCAATATTGGCACGCTTATACACCAGAACAAATCGAAAGTTTAGGTCTTCTTATTAAACATGTACAAAGAGTATACCCTAGTATTGACATGTCAGCTGGGTTACCACAATTATTAAAAGATGGGGTTCATCCTAAAGATGCTTTTGAATTTAATAGTGATGCTTACTACGGAAAAATAAAAGGTTTGTGGACACATACTAACGTTAGAAAAGATAAGTTTGATTGTTTCCCACAAGTTGAATTAGTAGAATTACTAAAAAACCTATAGAAACTATTGAGTATTTGTCTTATGAACTTATGATTAGAATATGAAAAGGCTAGACAAAGCAAAAGATTTTATAGAGTATATTTCGAAGAAGATGGAAAGGGATGACTTACACTTACTGTATAGGATAAATAATATCACTAAAGAGAGGATAGAATTATTTTATGATTTTGTATACTCACTTAATGAATTAGTTGTTACGACTTATTTAGGTGATGAAATCACAACCAAAGAAGATAGAGACAAACACTTTAAGTGGTGTTGGGAAAAAGTTATCAATGGTTTTAAGAAAGAGGGTATTTATTTCATCACCGTCACCGAACTCTATAACTATTTCATAACCTTCTTCCAAGAGTCTTTTTATGAAGAAAAAATTAAAACAACTAGGAAGGTAAACAAGTTAAAATCTTTTTGGACCGACTTATTTTCATTTAGTAAAGTGAAAACAATGTCTGAATATGAGAGTTTATTAGAGTTATACAAGATTTTTAATAGAAGTTTTATGGTAAATTAATTTATAAAACCTTTATTTTTGTAAAAAAACACATATTCTTATCTAAAAAGTTTTATGAATATAAAAACATTAGAATTAGTTAGAGCAGAGATTATTAACAAAAAGTTAAAATCTGAATGTAATCTAGAACACATTTTAATGGATGATAGCATAAATCCAGAAAAAAAAGTTTCTAAACTCATGGTTGAGTTAGAAAAATTAAAAGATTCTTCCCTAAGTTTAAGTTATTGGGAAGATTTTATTAGTAATAATATAATAATACCTCATGAAGGTACAACAAAAACAAAAAAAGATGAACAAAGTAACTGAATTTGAAAGATTATTAGAGTCGTTTAAAGAAGACTACGTAAAATTTACAGAAAAAGGTAATAAAGCTGCAGCGACTAGAGCTAGAAAAGCTTTACAAGAAATTAGAAACCTAGCCAAAGATACTAGAGACGAAATTAGTAATAGTAAAAGAGAAATGGTATCGTAATATGTCGGAATTTATATTCAATAAAGTGTTTTTAATGATATTCTTGATGTGTATCTTGAACTGTCTTAACCACACTTTTAATATGATTAGAAGACTAAGAGAAGAAATTCCTAGTAAATATATTCTAGATACAACAGATAAATTTTTACTAGGGATTTCAATCTCTTATATAATAACAACAATATTCACAGGAATTATAATATGACAACTATACAAAAAAGATTGGAAAAATTAAAACCTTATTTTAAGGGATTAAAATTAGCCGAGAAATATAGGGTAGTGGAAGTAAATCTGAGAAGTACTTGGATTTTACAAGAAAACAACACCATAGAAGTCCAACAAAAGAGAAACGATAATACTAATACAATGTATAGTATGTTTTATTCTGAAACAAAATCATTTGATGATATATTAGATTATATTGAAAATGATGTGATTAACCACAATCTAGAAATTGAAGAGAAGGAAAGATTATTAAGGTCAAAAGTTGAAGAATTAAAAAGAGTTTTTGAAAATAAAGACTTAGATGAACTCAATAAACTTAAGTTTACCACCGAAGAGAACTCACTTAAATTGGGTTCTAATAACAAAAAAGAAAATAAAAAACACAATGGGTCTACCAAAGAATTATCAACAGAAGGTCAATCTTCCTAAACGAATTAAAGCACTTAATAATTTAACTTTTTATACTTTTAAATATAAACTAACATTGGATGAAGAATTTATGAAAAAATTATATGAAGAGTTAGATAATAATGTTGCTGAAACAATGGAAGAGTTTATCGGTTCTATCACAATATCTAAAAACGGTGATACTTTCGGTGAAAAAAGATTTTCAGCTGTTAATTCTGTTAAAGCAACCCAAAAATGGGATGAGTGGATGACAAAAGCTGTAGATATGGAAATTATATCAGAATATGAAGCTATAGAAGTAACCCAAAGAACCTTTAAAGAGGAGTTAGAGTCTAAAAAATTATTAGACATACTAAATATTAAAAAAAATTCTTAAAAAAAAAATGGGGTTTTTTTAAACCTCTTTTTTTTTGCTTTAAACTTTATTATTATATGTTTTTTTAGTAATGTTAAATAAAACAAATAAATTATGAATACAATACTTTTTATATTAATAGCTTATGGATTTTCTAACATAGTAGTCTATGGTTCCATATTTGAAAAACTAAGAGAGTTCTTTAAAAGAATAAACCCAGGTTTTCTAGGTGATTTATTTTCTTGTATGATGTGTTTCCCAACATGGGTTGGGTTTCTATTATCCATAATATATTTCTCACCCACAATGAGTCATGGTTTACAAGAAATTAATTTCTTCAATCTATTTATTATAGAGGCCAAATATAGTTCAATATTCTTTGATGGGGTTTTAGCCTCAGCAACAACTTGGTTCATACACACAACCCAAGAAATGATGGAAAGAGCTTTTAATTGATTAAAAATGGATAGAAAAGATTGGGAATTAGAACAAGAAAAAAGAAAAATCATACAAGAAGAAATGATAACTGAAATGAAAAAAAATAAGTTCATTGATGATATCAAAAACGGTTTAGGTGAAAAAATCAAAAAGGAACCAAACACTGTATTTAAAAAACCTTCTTTATTAGGTAAAATTAAAAAATTATTCGGATGGAATTGAAAAACTTTATAGATTTCGCATATTCAATGACTAACATGGATGAAGTTAAATCGGGTAAATTCATATTACCAACGGAAATTGTTTTTAATTTGAAAAAGGGGGATATTGGTGAATTACATAAAGAAATTAAAAACGAAAAAAAAGAATTTAATTACGATAACCTAGACCAAGACTTTGATGTGGATATTTTTGGTATAAATTTTAAATTCAAATCTAATGATTAGAACTTTAGAAAACCACCCCCATCAGTTAAAAAATTTAAAACTAATTTGTGGTATAGATGAGGTTGGTAGGGGTTGTTTAGCTGGACCCGTATATGCTTCAGCTGTTATTCTGCCTAAAAACTTTACCTCTGAAATAATTAAAGATTCTAAAAAACTATCTGAGAAAAAAAGACTTTTAGCATTTGAAGAAATAAAAAAAAATGCTTTATATTGGTCCTTTGGTTTTGTAAACCCAAAAGAAATAGATACAATCAATATTCAAAACGCCACACATTTAGCTATGCATAAGGCAATCAATGGTTTGGGTGTGACACCAGAACACTTATTAATTGATGGTAATACATTTGAAAATTACGAACAAATACCCTATACATGTGTGATTAAAGGTGACAATAAGTTCCTACCCATCGCTGCGGCATCAATAGTAGCTAAGGTTATTAGGGATAAATATATGACAGAAATCCACGATAATTACCCCCACTATAAATGGGATAGTAATAAAGGTTATGGTTCTAAACACCATATAGATAGTATACAATCTAAAGGTATAACCCCCCACCATCGAAGCACATTTTTAAGAAAAATTTTAAGTTAATCATAACATAAAACATATTTATAGGTAAACACCCAAAATGGAAGATTTACTTGAATATATAGAACGAGTAGGCCAAGAATTAATGTCCAAAGGTTTCTCTGAAGACTTACTTACTGAAATAACAAAGATAGCTGTAGATAATTGGATGGACAGTGGTAATCCAATTTTAAATGATGAACAAATGACAAAGGCTATAGCCTTATATATGACTAAGAGAGGGTTTAATTTTAATTAACGACTACTACTACGATACAACCTATTGTATCCAATCCCAGTTTTTTCATGTATCTTTTTATACCACTCTTTTTTATAAGGTTTTTCTATAATACCGAAAAAAACTAAGTTATCAATTTTGTTATCAAAACAAAAAGACCTAATCTTATTATAAAACCTAATCGCTTCATCTTTATTTTTACAAGTAATTAAATGTAGACCCTCACCCTCAATAATAACCTTATTATTTAAAATTAATATTTGTTTGGTGTTTTTATTAGATAGTTTAGTGGTTATAACATGTTTAATGATTTCCATAGCGTTTAATTTCCTATTAGCACCACTAACACTAAAATGTTCCTCAACCTTATAATCAGAACGACCCAAAACAACCCAATCAGGGTCCTCCATAAACTCTTCTAATAGTTTACCATAGTTATCCCTCACGATAATACTTTTATCACCCACAGACCTTTTTTTAAGGAGTAATACATGATAATCCACTTCAGTTAATACTTTATCCTTATAAACACATTTTTTCTGAAAATGTACTTTTTTATTATTTATATTAGTGAATCTATATAAAGCGTCATGTTCCCTAGTGTATGTATACAGGGTTTTGACTTTTTTATTATTTTCTATTAATATTATTTGGTACATTGTATATTTTTTAATATATACATACATTTACAATAAATGTCCACACTATTATAATTAAGTTATGAAAGATTATTACAGTATTTTAGGTTTAAATGATAAAGCTTCGGATGAGGAAATTAAAAAAGCTTACAGAAAACTATCAAAAAAATACCACCCAGACTTAAACCCAAATAGTAAATCAGCAGAATCTAACTTTAAAGATGTCTCTGAAGCTTATGCTATATTAACAGGGAAACAAAAACCTAAGAATGAAAACCCATTTGGTGGTAACCCATTTGGTGGTAACCCATTTGGTGGTAACCCTTTCACTAGAAATGTAAAACCCATTAAAGTAAGGTTAACCACTAGTTTAGAAGAAATATTTAACGGTTCTACAAAAGAAATACAGTATAAAGCTAAAGAAGCCTGTTTCAAATGTAATGGGGAGGGTGGTCATAACCCACAAACCTGTAATCAGTGTGGGGGTAGGGGTCATATACAACAAGGTCAATTTATGTTTGTTTGTAATAATTGTAATGGTTTAGGTAGTATTCATAAAACCACTTGTTATACCTGCCAAGGAGAAGGTTCTATTCTGAGAAATAAAAAAGTTAATATTAAAATACCTAAAGGTGTTACTGAAGGTACGGTAATAAGGTACCCCAAAATAGGTGATTTTAATAAAGGAACTTACGGAGACGTATATTTTTATATAGAAGTTAAACCACATAAAATATTCACTATGGATGGTTTAAACTTAAAAAGAGATTTAGAAGTACCAATAATAGATATATTACTAGGTTCTGAAAAAGAATTTGAAACCCTATCAGGATTAGTTAAAATAAAAATACCTAAGTTATCTGATTTAGATAAAACATTTAGGTTAAAGGCTAAAGGTTTTCATGATGAACAAACAAACATTATTGGTGATATGTATGTTAAATTAAAACCACAAGTACCTAAAAAGTTAACCCCAGAAGAAGAAAACAAATTAAAGGAATTAAAATTACAACCAAACTTTAATATTTAAATCATATTTATATAATATGAAAAAAAAGGAACTATTAAAAGAGGTTATGGGTGTACCCAAAGTATTAAACCCATGGATAAATTCTTTCATAAAGGTAATCATTAACAATTTAGAGAAACAAGATAATTGGCATGACGAAGGTCCCGTAACTTATAATAATTCAGAAGGTGAGATGGTTTCAGATACAGCTTTAAGGATGGTCGATTTAGAAATACCGGGTAAAGAAGTTATGGAAGAAATGGTAACTTTAAATGGTTTTAGTGATATGAAAGAATTTTTAAATTCAGAAATGTTTAAAAATTTACCTTTATGGAGACCTGATATAAAATATACTATTATTGGTGTACCAGAAGAATTATACAATTTAGAATCACTAGGGGGTAGAACACAAGCCTCTATAGGTAGTGAATCAAATCAACAGTTTAGTAAGTTAGGTAAAAATAAGGTTTACCCAAACGTAAAGTTAAATCTTGAAACTATGGTAGATAAAGAAGACCCTTTAAATAATTTTGAAAAAGAAATAAAATCCACTATAGCACACGAATTATTACACGTATTTCAACAAACAAAACAATTAGAGAAAGGTAACCCTTCTCATTTCGGTAAAGAAATGGTCTTAAACTCTATACTACAAATACCACTTGTAAGTGAGTTACAAATAGATTGGTGGAATTATTTTTTAAATTTAGTTTATTTACACCTATCTTTTGAAGTTAATGCTAGAGTAAGTCAAATTTATTATCAACTAGAAGATAAAGATATAGAATCTACTGAAGATTTTCTTAAAGAAGTTAAAAAAACTAGTGTATGGAATCAAATGGAGAGATTAGAGGATTTTGACGCTGATGCTTTCGTAAAGTCTTTCAAGTTACCAAACTCAACTGATAACCCATTTGAAATGATGGAGGATTTATTTAAAAAAGTTGAATTAGCCAAAAAAGGTGTTAATATTAAAAGTGAGGAAGAAGCTTTGAAATCACTAATGGAGTTATGGTCAAATAGTCTAATGATAGGTAATAAGGGTATGAAACAATTAGGTCTTGATATAACTATGGATGATTTACCAGAGTCAGTTAAAGAAACCCCATCAAAGTTTTTTAAGTTCTTTGAAAAGAGGTTCCATAAAAAGGCTAAAAAATGGAAGAAGAAAATTTATAGGATAGCGTCTTTATTACAACAAGATAGAGAACAAGCTTTACAAAAGGATAAAAAATAAGTAATATTACCCAATAACTTAAATAAAAAAATAAATAAAATGGTTAAAGAAGGAAATACAGTAAAGGTACATTATACTGGTAAATTTGAGGATGACAAAGTTTTTGACACATCCAAAGAAAGAGAACCAATCTCTTTTAAAGTTGGAGCGGGTATGATGATACCTGGTTTCGAAAATGGTGTGGTAGGTTTAAAAGAAGGTGAATCTAAAACACTTAAAATCACACCAGAAGATGGTTATGGGCAAAGAAACAATGATTTGATTAATGAGATTCCGTTGGAAAAATTACCAGAAGGTGTTGTTAAAGGTGCTTTATTACAAGCACAAACAGAACAAGGACCAATGAACGTTGTTGTATCTGAGGTTAAAGAAAAAACAGCTATGATTGATGCAAACCATCCTTTAGCTGGCAAAAATTTGGTTTTTGATATTGAATTAGTAGAGATATCAGAATAAAAAAACCATAAATTAGTTCGATTTAGATATACCCAATAGATATTTATTACTATTGGGTATTTTTATTTTAACTATTATGGAAGAAATATACTATAGTGAAGAATTCGGTTGTTATATATTACAACAAGAAAATCTTGGTAACAATAGGTATCTAGGTATTATCTTATTCTTAGTTGAGGATTTAACAGAAAATGAGGTTATAAATAAACTAATAGATGAAATAAATCAAAACCACCAATACACCGAACACTATAAAAAAATTTTAGAATATATTGTTAATAATAATAAATAATTATTTACAAGTTTATAAAATATGTTATATTTATTTACGTAACTTAGGTACAAAAACGGTTCACCAAATGGGAACCACTAATAAAATAACAAAAACATAAATTTTAGAATTATGACATTATTTAGAGAAATAGACAACAGTCTAACGAGACAATTACACACACCTTTTGACATTCTTGTCAGAAATTTTTTCGATACGGAATCACCGTTTCACCCACTAGAATCAATCAAGTTAAAACATCCAGTTGACGTTTATGAAAACAATGAAGGACTTCATTTAGAGGTTGCTTGTGTTGGTTTAGAAAAAGATGAAGTTCAAATTAACATCGATAGAGATGTTTTAAAAATAGCTTACACCAAATCAGAAGAGGAAGATAATAAAGAGGATAAATACTACTATAAAGGGATTGCTAAAAGGTCCTTTAACTTTGGTTATAAAGTAGCGACCAGATTTAACTTATCAAAAGCTGAAGCTAAAATGGAGAATGGTTTATTAATGATAAACATCCCACACTCAGTAACAGTACCAAAAAGTAAATCAATCACAATAAAGTAAAATAAATTTGTACCTAAAAACATTAAAAAGTCTAATAGCATTTTGCCATTAGACTTTTTTCTTTTATATTTGTTGTATGAAACAAAAAACTATTAGGTTAAGTGATATGATAAGATGGTGGAACCACAATGGGAACTTTAACACGGACTTATATATCAGAATATGTAAAATAAAATCCGAGAAGTAATGGGTGAAGTAATTTTAGTTATAGTTTTCTTAATCTTAGGTTATTCAATAAATAAGTTAGATGAATATTGGCCTAATAAATAATAAAAAAAATATGAAATATTTTAACAGACATGAATGTATGAGTAAAGAAACCCTAAGAAGTATTGGGGAGGCAACAACAGAACTATTTGAGGTAGATGGTGTTAGTCCTTTTGGTGGTGTAGGTAATATGTTATACGGATTGTATGACGGTTTTGACTACTCAGATAAAATTCGTTCTCATGAAGATACGAATACCATCAAAAGTCAAAAAATAGATTTATATGAAAAGATTTTAAATATCTGTAAGGATATAGATACGTACCCAAAACACGATTATGACGTAACGGTACATTAAAAAATAAAATTTTTTAAATTAATTTCGTTTAGCGTATTGACAAACGACAATTTCTTTACTATAATTGATGAACGTTGAAAAACAAAAAAATAATAATTATGTCAAATTTAATGGAAGCTTTACAAACAGATAACACAACAACCACTAATGGTATGACTACAAATTCATCATCATTAAATAATTGTGTTAACTTGTTTTTCTCCATCGGAGCGATGAGAGGTAAGAGTAAAAATAGAGTAATTTCTATCTTTTCCAAAGCTTTCAATGAAGATGCTAGAACCGCGATGAGAATTTTATTCTGGTCTAGAGACGTAAGGTTTGGAGCGGGTGAAAGACAAATCTTTAGAGATGTGTTATCTTACCTAGTAGAGAACCATACTGAAGCGGTTAAAGCTAACCTTGACTTAATTCCAGAGTACGGAAGATGGGATGATGTTCATGGACTAATCGGAACTGATTTAGAAAACGAAGCTATCTCACTTCTTGTACATGGTTTAAAAGAAGCTAACGGTTTAACAGCTAAATGGATGCCTCGTAAAGGTTTAGTATTTAATAAAGTACGAAAACATTTAAAAGTCACACCAAAAGAGTTGAGAAAACTAATAGTTTCATTATCAAACACAGTTGAACAAAAAATGTGTTCAGGTAAATGGGAAGAAATCGAATATCATAAATCACCATCTTTGGCTATGTCTAGATATAGTAAAGCTTTTGGTAGAAATGATTATGATAGATTCACTGAATTTATAGAAAACCTAAAAAAGGGTAAAACCACAGTTAACGCTGGTGCATTATACCCTTATGATATAACTAAAAATGTGTCTCGTGGAGACGCTGATTTAGCTAGTGAACAATGGAAAGCTTTACCTAATTGGATGGAGGGTTCAGATGAACTAATCCTACCTATGGTGGATGTTTCTGGTTCTATGGGTTGTCCCGCAGGTAAAAATGAAAATTTATCTTGTATGGACGTAGCTATATCATTAGGTTTATATATTTCAGAAAGAAACGAGGGAGCTTTTAAGGATATGTTTATGACATTTTCCTCAAAACCCCAAATCCAAACATTAATAGGTTCACTGAAAGATAGGATGGTACAATTAAGTAGAGCTGAGTGGGGGTTTAGTACCAACATCGAAGCCTCCTTTCAAACCATCTTAAACCAAGCTGTTAAATTTAATATACCACAAAATGAAATGCCAACTAAGGTATTGATTTTATCGGATATGGAATTCAATACAGCGGTTAAAGGTGAAGAATCAAACCCTAGTGTTATGACTATGATTGATGAGATGTATACTGAAGCTGGTTATACCAGACCTGGTATTATATTTTGGAATATTAATGGTCGTGGAGGTAACTTCCCAGCTAAGTTTGATGAAATGGGTACCGCTTTAATTAGTGGTTTTAGCCCAAGTATAATGAAGTCAGTGATTTCAAATCCTAATAGTTTAACACCTATTAACATTATGAATGAAACTGTTAATTCAGAAAGATACGAATCGGTAACGATTTAAGTTCTTTGACATAAAAGTATTGTGGTATTGAGGAATAATTGCAGCAATTATCTTTAAAACTAAACATAGAGAAAAGGCTTTGATAACCTTGATGGTTTAATCACTATCGTATAAAAGAGTCAAACGATTCTGTTACCACAAAACTTTTAGATATAAAACGAATGGATTCTGCAACCTATAACTTAAAAAATAGAAAAGTAGAACAGAGGTTTTATCCCACCTTTACCCAAAAATTATAAAGGGGGTGACCATAGGCAAGTTTAAACGTAGGATAACCCTACACTTGAGGTCATAAAACACACCTCTTGGTTTTGTCTCAAGTAAAATAAAGACACTCAGTGGGGCTGAGTTAACACTCTACCGTATCTACAGTGGTTACGAAAAATAAAAACTGAACACCATTCCGATATCAAAAAACTAAAGGGATATTTTAATTAATATCCCTTTTTTTATTTTCTTTTCCAAAAATTGATATTATAATTAGGGTATGAATTTAAGTTATAAAGTGAGAGGTCAAGACATTAGACTTGAACCAATCAACCAATTTGAAATGGATAACGGTAGTATCATAGCCATGTACCAAGGTTCAAGAGGTAAACATCCAGATATAGATTTTGTTGTAAAGTATAAATCAGAAAAAACTAGATTAAGGACACCATCTCATACTCATTGGATTATAGATTTGGTAATCAAAGGTGAGAAAGATAAAGGATTAACTTTAGAGTTAGTTAAGGAATTTATTAAAATCTATGATGAAGTAAAACCTTTTGAAACACAAGAAGAAAGAAATAACTACAAACTAAGATACACCCCAAAACTATACCAACGTTTTGACGAATTAAATTCAGAAACAGGATTGCCAATAGAAATGTTATTAACCATAGTTGAGTTGTTTTCTATTAATGAAAAAAGAAACGAAGGAGCCTTTATGTTTAGGAGTATGTTAACCCTTTGTGAACAATATTTAAATGGTGATAAAGATTATTACCAATTAGTAGGAATTTCCAAAAGAGTATAATATTTATTTAATGAAAAAAAGTTGTAAAGAGTGTCCATGGGTTATAAGAAACAATAATAATAATAACTTCATAGAACACTCAAAAAAATATAACAAAAAACATAATTGTCACATGGTACCCAAAGATAAGGTAAGTGGTGTTTGGGAATACGATGAAAGGTATCAGTGTTACAACAATAAAAATTATTTAAGTAAATGTGTAACAACCCAGAAGATATCATCTATGAAGCAACCAGTTTAGGTATTAAAGAAGAGGTTTTTTTAGAACTAAATAAATTGAAAGAGAAAGAAAAATATAAATACACTACTCAGTACGACAAATTGGAAAAAGCTCTAAAAAATGTTAAAGATAGGTTAAAAAAATAAATTTGTTTTATTAATATTTTTTTATTATATTTGTTTTATATATTTAAATCAAATTAAGATGGGAGACAATATTAATAAAATAAAAATAGAAAGTTTTAAAAACCGAGAGGTAAAAGCTAAAAATATTTTTAGGATTAAAAGAATAGATAAAGCTGAAGCTTATAGTTTTATTAAAGAGTACCATTATCTAGCTGACGCTAAATTTTTCTCTAAATTTGCTTATGGTTTATTCTTCATGGAAGATAATGGTGATTTCGGTGAATTGATTGGTGTTACAACATTTAGTAACCCACAAGGAGCTGTAACTATGAAAGGTTGGTTCAGTTTAACAAACCAAGACCAATCTGTATTAGAATTAAGTAGACTTTGTGTTATACCAGAATTAAATGGTACCAACGCAACATCTTTTTTATTAGGTAATAGTATTAAGTTATTGAAAAAAGAAGATATTAGAGCTGTAATAACGTTAGCTGACAACTCCAGACATAGTGGAAGTATTTACCAAGTCTGTAATTTTACTTATTTTGGTTTATCTAACAAAAAGAGTGATTTCTTTTTATATGTGGGTGATGGTTCTTTTAAGAAGAACTTTAGAGGAAAAACGAATGAAGCTCCAGGTGTATGGTTACCTAGAACACAAAAACATAGGTACGCTTACATCATAGATAAAACTTTACTATGTAATTACAACGAACAACCATCACCTAAAAAAGAGGATTACGAATTAAAAGGTTGTCCTTGTGATAACGGTGTGGTAGAAGATAAAAGAACCAATACAAAATATAGTTGCCCTAGTTGTACAAACCAACTAATACAACTTGAGGTAGAAAAAGAATGGTTCTAAAATATATTTATAAAATATGGCAAAATCAACAAAAGAAATATTAGAAGAAGAACAATTAAGTTTGTTCCAAGACACATCACCTTATGAGTATGAGAAGTGTTCACACTTTTCAAAAAACCCAAAACATACAAGACTTTGTGGTACATTAATTACTTTAGGTAAATTCCTATATGACGATTTAGGTTTAAAGAAAATCATAAGTGAAAAAATCAAGTTGATGTCAGAAATAAAAAATTTAAATGGCGATTACCAAGAACCTTTAAGTATTTTATATGGTAAAGAAGGTTATGAATCAATCGAAAAAAATGGTGATGATTATTATCTAAAACATTTGGTAGATAAAAATGTTCTTTATGATGATAATGGTAATTGGCATTTTGTTAATAAGTTAAATACTAATTACGCTGATTTAGCCGAACTACTAACAGAACTACTTATTAGGGGTGGGGTTGCTGATAAAATCTGTAATAAAAATAAAGAATCATTAAAAAAATACCTACTTAGTATTAAACCTAAACTATTAACTGTTTTAGATAGGTATTTTTCTTTGGATGAGTATAAAGAATTTATTAGAAACACCAAGTACTTATCACAAATAGGTGAAGATGCTGAAGATGAGGTAAAGAAAGTTTTAGAGAAATTTGGTATGAAAACTTTATATGAGGGAGGACATGGAGATTACATAGATATGTTATTCGGTATTGATTTAATTATGGATTATAAAGGTAGAGTTTACACTATACAAGTAAAAAATAAGGTGGAAACTATGTTAAGAACCTCTAGTTATAAAAAATATGATAAACTTGACTATTTTGCTGCACCAACTAAATTTGGGGTAACCATTAAAAATAAAAATGGTAATATAACAAATTTAGATTTCAACGGTGAAGTAATTGATGACCCCAAATAAAAAAATACCCAGCCACTCATTTACACATGGTGTTTATATTGACGTAGAAGCTGAATTAATTTCATTACTTAATGAAGAAATAAATAGAGAAATATTTCGGGGTATAAGAGAAGAATATTTAGAAAACCCTATAGATGTCCAACCTTTAGATGCACCAGTAGGTAATTTATTTTATTACGATTTCCAATTTCAAAGTCTAGAGGAACCCACTGTCTATGATGATGGTTCTTGGTCTTATCAAAATTTATTTGAGGGTGTCATGGGAATTAAATCAGAAATTAAAGACCATAAGTTTGTTTAAACCATTTTCGACAATATTTATAGTAAAATACTTAAAGTGGAGGAAAAATACTTAAATAAAATTAGAGAATCAGCATCAATGGATGCTTTTTTTATTCCCTCAGATAATGAAGGTAAAAAGAAAGCTTTTGATAAAGTAAAAAAGACATTATTTTCTTCACAAAACCTAGACCAATTAACAACATCAATTAAGTTAATAAATAATTTTAATAAAGTTTACAAGGTAGAAGAAAATTCACCAGAACACGATTATTTTGTTAAAATGATTGATATCATAAAATTAAAATTACGTTCTAATAGAATGTTTGATGCTGATGACTTAGAGGAATCATTAAATTGGTCAGACAAGGATGAAGAGTTCGATAAAAATGATGAATCTAATACAAACGATAAATCTTGGTCAGATGACCCAGATTGGAAACCAGACCCAGTTAAATCTATGTGGGTACAAGGTGACTCTGGTGGTTCATCAGGTGGTGGTGATATGAGTGAATCTAATGATATGGATTGGATTAAAGACGTATCAAATACTCTCCCAAAAAGAAATAATAGACTAAAAATAGGTTTGATAGACTTTCTTATGGAGGTTGGAAAGGAAGAGGTGGAGATAGTTGAAGACTTATTAGGTCTAGATATTATAGAACCAACAGAAGAATGTCTCCAAAAATATGAACTTACTGAGGAAGAATTTTATTCATTCGATGAGGACGTATTATTGGATGCCATACAAGATAAAAATAATTTCCAAAGAATAGGTGAAATAGAAAGTATACACCCCTTTCTAGATAATTTAAGTGGATTACATGAAAATTGGGAAGAGATTGATTGGGACACCATCGATTACAATTTAAACCGTGGTAGTTTTACAGATAGGCGTGTATACAAGAGAAAAAAAGATAATAGGTATTTTGCTCTTGAATATTTTGGTGATGCTCACGATGGTGTTGATGATTGGGAGAATTATTTATATGAAGTTTTCCCTAAAAAAGTAAGCCAAACAATTTATGAAAATAGACTAATTAAAAAGGTAATTAAAGAAACTTTAAATGATTTTGATTGGGCTTATGGTATTAATTGGTCCAAAGAAATGTTAGATGATATGTTGAGTGATTGTAAAACATTAAAGGTTGCTAATTTTAATATTAGTAACAACCAACCATATCATTCAGCTGGGGGTCCAAGTGTTATGTTTTTAAGTAGATGTAAAGAATGGTGGGATTACTTCGGTAGTTTACCGTTAAGTGATTCAGGTAGAGGACCAGCAGAATGGTTCACTGAAGATAATTATGAGGATGGTGAGTATGGTGTTATTTGGAACCCAGGATGGGGTAGAATTAATTTAACACCGAAGTTAGAGAATTTAAAAAATGGTTATACTTCAGCTATAACAACTAAATGGGGTTATGGTATAGAGAAACAATTAAACGGTATTGGTACAAGTGAAGCTTGGTTTGTGGTGGGTGAAAATAATAGACCCATATACGATTTAATACCTGATACAGTTAAGGGGTACGCTAAAATATATGAAAAAGAATTTTTTGATTGACTTCATTAAATAAAAACGTATATTTATGTTAATAAAATGGCCCCTTCGTCTAGTGGTTAGGACGTCTGGTTTTCATCCAGGAAACAGGAGTTCGATTCTCCTAGGGGCTACAAAGGACTGGTAGTTCAGTTGGTTAGAATACCTGCCTGTCACGCAGGGGGTCGCGAGTTCGAGTCTCGTCCAGTCCGCTAAATAACAATCTCTAAATGGGGGATTAGCTCAGCTGGCTAGAGCGTCTGCCTTGCACGCAGAAGGTCATCGGTTCGACTCCGATATCCTCCACAAAAAAAAACAATTATGAAAAAAGAAAATACACCATCATATTTCAAATGGTTATTAACTGAACACAAAAGAGGTAAATTAAAAATACTTTTAACCTTAATAGGGATAATACAATCAATTTATATCACACCTTTACTTATAGAAGAATATAATTATGGGATGCCATTATTACCATTTATTATGGGGTTCATCGCTTCATACGGTTTTACAATAGGTATCACACTACAACCATACTCAATTTATAAGACCTTAGTTGAATCAAATTGGTTCACTAAAACAAAGTAATCTAACAATATAAATGTTAAAACACCCAAAAAAGTTAAAAATATCTAAATCCGAAGGTCGAGGTTGGGGAGTTTTCGCTTCGGAAGAAATCAAATCTGGTGAAATACTAGAAGAGTGTGTGGTCTACAAAGTACCTTTAGCTGGAACAGATGACTATAGTTTCCAATATAAAAGAGGTTCTATGTTGAAGAAACAAAAAAGACTTTCATCTGGTTTTGGTTGTATGTATAACCACTCTAAAGACCCAAACGTTGAATATATTTACCACCAAACCTTAGAAGATGTTTTCGTTTTTAAAGCAAAAAAGGATATACCTATTGGGGAAGAACTTTTTATATATTATGGGGGTGATGGATATTGGTCATCTAGACCACAGATAAAAGTTGTTTAATAAGGGGTTTTACCTTTAGTAAAAATATTTATCCATTGACTTTCTTCATTTTCTTCACCAGTCTCAATCCATTCTAATGAATCACCATACTTCTCAAAAAACTTAGTCTCATTCTCTGAATAAAAATTAGCCTGTTCTAATGTTAATTCAACCTCTTCATAGGAAGTAATTTTTTTATTTATTGTCTTAATTAATGTTGCCATACTATTGTTTATAATAATAAATATTATTATATTTGTTACTAATTTAAAAAAATAATAAACAATTACAAAGTTAAGTATATTTAATAAAACTATGGAAGAAAATTCAGACATTGAGATAGTTAAAATTGAGAGGAAAATAGGAAACCTCCAAGACCGCTATGATAATATTGACAAGGTAGTTAATAGGTGGATGAAAATAAGGGTAAAGAAAAGACTGAGACAGTTTACAGGGATTAAAATTAGATAAAATGTTAGATACAATGGTCTACGGTTTTGTTGCCGCAATATTCCTAATCTTTATAACAATATCCATGGTTAAAATCTATAGAATATCACCTAAAATGGGTATTGGGCTTGTTTGGGGTAGTTTAGGTTTAAAGTTATTTTTTATATCTGTTTATACAATATCAGTTAGTGATTATATAGAAAATGATATTCTTTACGCTACATTAATCTTTATGTCTATTATTTATAGTATGGTATACACAATATTAAAACTAAAAAAAGATTTATTCGACTATGACGAGGAACAGTTTAAGAAAGATTGAGGAGTTAGCCACAGAACTACATGGTACTCAAAAAAGAAAGTATAGTGGTGACCCATATGTTACCCACACAATAAGGGTCGCTAATACAGTTAAAACATATGGTGGTGATGATACTATGGTTTACGCGGCTTTACTACACGATGTTTTAGAAGACACACCAACAACAGAGTCAGATTTAATATCACTATTAATTGACACAAAAGAATTAAATTTAAGTGAAGCTCAAGACGTTGTAAAATTAGTTAAAGAATTAACTGATGTTTACACAACAGATAATTACCCTGGTACAAATAGGAAAGGTAGGAAAGAACTTGAAGCAATAAGGTTGGGTAAAGTATCACCTAGAGCACAAACAATCAAATACGCTGACCTTTTAGATAATAGTGAGGACATACTTAGAAACGACCCAAAATTCGCTGAAGTTTATTTAAAAGAAAAAAGAGACATTTTAAAATATATGGACAGTGGAAACACATCTTTATATAAAAAATGTTTAGATTCCTTGTCATATTAAAATATTATTATTATATTTGTTAAGATAAACACAAGGAGTTATACAATGATATCTGGAACTATATAACTTTAAAAAAGAATCTTGTGTTTTATCTGCTCGGGTGGCGGAATAGGTAGACGCGTCAGACTTAAAATCTGATTCCCATTTGGGAGTGAGGGTTCGATTCCCTCTCCGAGTACCAAATAGAGAGTGATGGGTACTCTCGGTGTTAGTAGAGGTCACCAGAAATTCTACCCCAAAAACCTACGTGCGGGAAGAGCGAGGTATGTGGATACATGGATGGGTCGTCCCCCTACCCCCACATTAAGGATTGACTTTTTTATGTGGTAAGACACTAATGAGTATTTTGAATAGGAAAAGAACGTTAAAATCTAGTACACTAAACCCTAGTGTATGTACTTGGACCGGTAGCTCAGCTGGATAGAGCATCTGCCTTCTAAGCAGACGGCCGGAGGTTCGAATCCTCCCCGGTTCACTATGGATTTAGTTAAAATACCAACAAATAAGAAATCATTGGACTTTTCTGAAGAAAGGTCATTTGGTTTTGATAATAACCTATTAGAAAATATTATAGATTATTATTCAGATGAGGAATTAATGATAGCTGATGGCTTTGATGATGCTGTGATAGGTATAGATGTTAGCTCAACTAGGATAATATATTCAGTAAAAAAGTGTATCGAAATTTTATGTGTAAGAGATGAAATGAGTCTTGAAGAAGCTATAGAATTTTTCGAATATAATGTGTCTGGTGCTTATCATGGACCAAAAACACCTATATGGTCTGAGGATTTATTATAATCTATTAGATATTTATCTAAAAAAACACCCATGAGAATTTTAGTACTAAACATGGACTATACTCCACTTAACATAACAACATTACAAAGGGGTTTTAAGTTAGTATTTAAAGGTAAAGCTGAGATTGTCGAACACGAAGAAAATAAACCAATCCAAACAGATAAGAGAAATTTTAAAAGACCCACTGTTATAAGGTTATTAAGATATATTTTCCTTCCCTTTAAAAAAGTACATTTATCTAGACAAAATGTGTTTAAAAGAGATGACCACAGATGTATTTATTGTGGGACTAATAGAGATTTAACTTTAGACCATGTAATACCTAAATCTAAGGGTGGTGGCAATACGTGGGAGAACTTAGTAACGTGTTGTGGTAGTTGTAATGTTAAAAAAGATAATAAGACGTTAGAAGAGGTGGGGTTAACTATGAGACACAAACCATTCAGACCAACATATTTATATTTTATTGAAAAAATACAAAACGTAAATAATGATTGGAAAAAATATGTGGGAATAAATAATTAGATATGGCAAAAGATTTTGAATTTGAGAAGGGTAAGGATTATTACCTAGAGAAAGGGTGTATAATATTAACTGAAAGGTATTTAAAGAACCGTAAGTTTTGTTGTGGTAGTGGGTGTAGACATTGCCCCTATATACCAAAACATATTAAAGGTAGTTCTGAGTTAAACATTACAAAAAAATAGATATTTATTAACATGAAGCTTTATGAATTATATGAAGAAGTGGTTACATCAGAATCTTGGAAAAAATTGGACGAGATTTTATGTGATGAATCTTTAATACAAGAAGTTGATTCAGTTGATTTAAATAATTTATTATCAATATCTAAGTTATTAATATTTGAAGCATTCGGAATCAACCCAAAAGACAAAGGTAAGTATTTTATAGCTGGTTCAGCTAGACTATTTAAAAATCCTATGTTACTCAAAGTATTAAACCAAATGGATAATGGTTTCGAATTATCAATAGGGGATTTAGATGTAGTAGTCCCAAACAAACCAGAATGGGATACACTTTATAGGAATTATACTACAGATTCGGAGTTCATTAAAAAATTATCCTCAAAAATAGGTGAAAAAAACATACCTAAAGTTGTAGAACAATTTAAAAAACAATGGGATAAATATAATGGTGAGGTTTATAGACCGGGTAAAGGTGGTCTAAATTTGGTAGATGAGGATATAGAATCGTTCACTAGTTGGAGACCAGAACTAGCAAAAGTTAAAGGAGCTAAAGATTTCAAAGTTAGAGGGGTGGAAGAAATATTAGCTGACGCTGTAAGTATAGGTGGTTATAATTATATGGGTATTTATGATGTTTTAGATTATAAAACACATTTGAACAGAGACAAAGAAAAAAAGATTGTAAAACTAATACAAACCTTCGTAAAAGGTAACCAAAACCCCCAAGAAGCTGAAAGATTATTCAGAAACATCTCCCAAGTAGTTGGAAAATAAATAAATTTTTAGTATATTTGTTTTTATGAGAGGTCAACAATATATAAAATGGTTTTCCGAGGAAGATAAAATCAGATATATGAATCAATTCCATTTACAAAATAGTGAGTGGACGGATAATAAAAAACATGAATTTCTAAATGATAGATATTTCGAAGATTTATTTAATTTTCTTTCTTTATCATTTGTGTTTGCGTCAACAAAGGGGGGGCATAACTTTTGGATTGATTTTTGGATTAAATATAATGATTCGGAAAAACTAAATATTAAACCACCCAGTGGGTTCAGAATATTTAAGAATAGACCTAAAATTTTAAAATAAACTATATAATGACAACAGCGGAGAAAGATTGGTTTTTAAGTTTACCAGAAGAAACTAAACTTAAACTTATGGAAGATATGTTAAAAGAAGAACAATTCGGTTTGGCTTTTCAAACTATGCATATCTTGTTAGATGCCCCAATATCAGATGGGGGAATATCAACTGAAAAAATAGATAAAATATTTAAAAACTATAAAAAATGAAAAATAAATTAGAAGTAAAAGAAAGAAGTATGAGTGAATTAAGACAAACAAAAGATTCTGTTTATAACCCACCCATAAGTCATTTTAAATTCACAAAAGATAGTGTTAGATTTGATAGTGAATTTTTAGTAAAATTAATTAAAGAAAACCCAAACGATAAATCACTAGGAGAGGTTATTAGAAATTATTATAATATCCTAAAAAACCATAAAAAATGAAAAAACTGTTTATATTTATAAACTATTTTTTGTTATTATTTTCTTGTAAAAAAATAGATAGTGATGGGTATAGAATTTTTAAAATAAAAAAAGGTACCCACAGGTCAACACTTTCTTATAGAACCACCAAAGAAAGTAAGTTTAAACTAAAATGTATTTTCGATAGTTCAGTTATTTACACCACAGAGGACCAAACTAATCAATGGGATGTGAATAAATTGTGGGGTGTATCTGATTGTGGTACTAACCATATGGATAACTCTATTAGATTTGGTTGGAGATGGTTAAATGATAGTTTGGAGATATTGTGGTTTAAACATTTAAATGGTGATTTTGATTTTGATGTGATAACTACTGTGGAATTGAATGAAGTAAATTATCTAGAATTAGAGATTACTGACTCAATGTATGTTATGAGAGTAAATGATGAAGTTAGGCATTTATCAAGGTATTGTTCTAATGATTATAAAAGGTATTATTTGAACCCTTATTTCGGTGGTGATGAAACAGCTCCACACGATATAAAAATAAAAATTAAAGAAATTTAAAAAAAAACTTGTTTAATTAAAAAAAAGTTTTTATATTTGAATTGTTGTTAAGGTAAAGACATAACAACTTATATATGGGAGTGGTGAAATTAGTTCTTCGGAACGATGGTAAACACGCAACACTTGTGGTTGTGGATGAAACAAATCTCTTTTTAGCGATACGGAGTAATCCTTGGAGGTTCGAGTCCTCCCTCCTATACTGAATAGTTCTTTGAAAATATGACCGTGTGGCGGAATTGGTAGACGCTTACAAGAAAAACTAAAACTAGGGTAAAACTGGTTTTATATGGTTTTCCCCTCACCACTTTATAGGTGAAAAAAACATATACACATAATTTTATAATAACAACTAAAAGATTACTAACGCGTTGGTTGAAACAAATTATAATATGAGAAAAATAAAGAAAAATCCAGCTGTTTTTAATTCTATTGTATGAATGAGAATTCGTGAAGGTTCGACTCCTTCCTCGGTCACTAAACCCACTTCGGTGGGTTTTTTTATGCATAATGTTTACTAATAATATTAATTCAACCATATTTATTAATAAAGTTAATATATGGATTTAAATTTCAACAACATGAACGAAGAAGAATTTAGGAGAGAGTTTTTAAAATTTCTTACAACATACCAGTCTGGGTTAGAAGATTTTATGAAAAATACCTACCAACCCAACAAACCACTAAATGAAAATTTAATGGATGATGAAAGGTTAGAAGACCTTTTTAGAAAAATACAAGATAATATAATACCTAGGGGTAACCCATTTGAAGAAGATGGGTGGGATAAAAAAAATTGGTCATCACCAGACGGTTTACACCAATTCACCTCTTTTAGTAGAAGTGGGATGTATAACCCCTTCAACGGTAACACAAAATTTAATGAAGAACCAAAAGAGTTAGATACTTTAAAGTTATTAAATCAAAAACTAAATAAATCTATCATAGATGAAAACTATGAAGACGCATCAAAAATAAGGGACTTAATAAAAACTTTTGAGAAAGAAGATAATTAAGATTAACCCCATTAAGTTGGGGTTTTTTATTTTCTAATAAAAATAATTAGATATTTCAATATTATTAACACCCTTAAAAGCTTTAGTTAAAGCTTCTCTAGCTGAAGAACTATTAAAGGTTAAAGAATCCACATCAACTTGATTCATCATGGTGAAAAACCCTCTTCTAATTTTAGTAACCCTAAGATTTTGTAATTGATTAATTAGACCCCAATTAGTGACTAATGGATATTCACCATGTAAAGAAACGGATGTTAGAAAACCATCTTGTTTTTCAATTATACCATTTTCTGGGTTATGTTTTGCTTTTCCTTTTATAGAACCCATATCCACTTTACTATTGATTTTAATAGTACCCTTTACCCATTCAATAGAACTAACTTTACTTACATTTTCACTAAGAGTAAGACCACCCACATATTTAACATTACCAAAACCATCATTACTGTCAACAATAAACGTACTCTCAACAATTTCAACAGAGGGCGGTATAGGACCTTCAGCCGCGGTGTTCCAACCGCCAACAACTTTAATTGCTGGTACATCCTCTAGACCCATAGCGGTCATTTGTTTAAATTTGTTTAAATTATCATCTGGTAAATCTTTAACCCACTTTATAGCTTTTTCTTTGTGAGCCTTAAACATAGCTTCTCTAGCTTCTACTGGTATTCCAGCAAAACTCCTACCTTCTCTATCTGTCTCAGTATAGATTGTACCTGGATAATTATCGTATTCCTTTTCACCAGCGTACATCCAATCCTTATGAGCATATCTACTAGGACCAAACATTGGCTTTTGTAAACTAGTTAAAAAAGCTCTTTTCTTACCAGTTTTTTTGTTAATAAAATAAAATAAACTACTATTTCTAAAATATTGATTGAAATAACCTGGATTATTTTTCATCGTAGTACACCACTGTGTACCCGCTCCATAATAACATGAAGCTCCATGAGATTCTGGTTCAACAACTAAATACCTACCTGTGTCATATAACTTATTAGCTTGTTTTTTTAATTCACCTTTAGTTAATTTAATTCTCGCGTCTATTGTTCTTTGCCCTAATTCATAAATTGTGGGAAAATTGTTTATATCTGATTGGTCGTATTTGTGAGTATTATTATGGAAATACGTTATATCTTCCATCAGTTTTCTAGCCTCATTTAACCTATTACAACCCCAACCATTTTTACACTTATCCCTTTCCCAAGTTTTCATTAACCAATCAATATATTTGTGATTACTAGATGGGTCCATTTCAACAAACAAATCATACACCTCTTCAGGTACCCTTTCATATTTTCCCTTAGCATCTTCTTTTCTCCCTTCAAGGACAAGGTTAGATTCTTTAATTAAATCTTTAAATTTATAAATCATAAGATATATTTTATAATAAATATCATTGATTATAATAAAATTTATAATATCCTTAATATATGGAACCAGAAAAAAATTTAAAAAAATTCATTGATTTTAATGATAATAAAGTTAAAACTAATAGAACTAAAAAATTTTTAGAATTACCTATGGGTGATACCTTGGGTATTTTCTTAATAGACTCCACTAAGCCTATAGTTCAAAATACTATACAACCACATTTTTTAGGTCCAGAAGATAGACCGATTAAGAATGTGGCACAACCAATACAAATTGTTTTTAGAGATGGTATGAATGTACCCATAGAAGAATTAAAACATTTTATTGAAGATTGGTTACACAACTTATCTGGTTATAAGAAAAATATGTGTGTAAAGTTATATAATAAAAATGAAAACCAAGAAGGTTATTATGAAAGGTGGGACTTGAGGAATTGTTTCCCAACAGCTATACATTATATACCAAACATTGACAGTGAAAGTGATTGGGAAACTATAGAAATAACTTTACATTACGACTATTGTTCAATATATTAAAATTATGAAAAAATTTTTAGAAAAAACAAAAGTTTTTAGAACCTTTATTGGTGTATCTATATTCACCTTATCTATATTTATTTGGTTGATTAGTTCTTTATTAACGTCAATTTTTTATTTATTAGAGGTACAAACCTTTAATAAAATACAGTCTTACTCACTGTTAGTGGCAATAACCTTTTTTATGTATAAACAATTAACTTCTAAAAATACTAGAATACAAACTAAAGGTGTTCTAGATAAATTCTTTAATAAAAGACCTAAAAAGGGAGTGTTAGAAGTTCCAAAAGAAACCTGTCAAAAATGTGGACAGAAAAAGAGTAAGAAAAATTAAGTCTTGTCAATTTAAAAAGTTATTAGTATATTTCACTAAAAAAGGTATGCCAGAATTAGCAGAAGTAAAAATAATGTCTGAATACATAAACCATATAGATAAAACTGAAACTTTTATAGGTTTAGAAAAATCCAAAGAAAATAAGAACCCAACAATCAAAATTGATTTTAAAAGGTTTAGAGTATCATCTACGAGTAGGGGTAAGGAACTCATGGTAAAAATTACCGATACAACCACCAAAGAAAGTAAAAAAGTTTTAATGGGTATGGGAATGTCCGGTAATTGGGTTTTTATTGAAAAGGGACCAACACCTAAACACGCTCATTTAATTTTTCATACTGATTGGGGTGGTAGGTTGTGTATGGTTGACTTCAGAAGATTTTCTAGATGGAAAGAAAGTGATACATGGTCAGACAATAGGGGTCCTTGTATGTTAACTGAATGGGAAGAATTTGTAACTAATTTATCTAATAATTCACACAGAAAAATATTTGACAAACCAATCTACGAATTAATGTTAGACCAAAAATATTTTAATGGGATGGGGAATTACCTTAGAGCTGAAATTTTAGATAGAGCAAACCAAAACCCATTTGTTTCAGCTAGAGAGGCAATTAAAAATAATGAGATGTTATCTTTGTGTGATACTGTTGTTGAAGAAGCCTACCAATTAGGTGGTGGACAATTATCACAATGGATAAACCCATACTTTAATGATAAGATATCATTTAGGCAATGGATGAAATGTTACACCAAAAAAGAAAGTCTAAAGGACAAGTCTGGAAGAACCTTTTGGTATGATAAAAAATATATTACTAATTAAAACAATAGTTATGGCTAGAAGTTTAGAAGTTTGGGATAAAAAATTTAAGGTAGTCTTAGGTTGTTTTGGACTAATGGAGACTCTATCTAAAGATAAAGATTTAATAGAGTGTGCTTCAACAATGTTTAGAAACCCAATAGTTTTCGATAATAATAAAAAAGAAGTCAAACAACCCTTACCGTATAAAGTGAATGACTTCAATATATTAGATAAATCAGATTTAACAGAAGACCATTTAATTGGGACTAGTAACATGGTTTTATATATGTTTAAAAATGAACTATATAAAAAATGGAGAAATGTGGAAGATTTTAAAAAAACGTTAAGAGCTTTAAACGTCCTATTACCCGTAACAAAAAGTTTAAATAATAAAAATACCTTTAAAAATGGTTGGTCCTTCGATTTGGATAACATAAATGATTGTCTTAGATGGAATGATAAATTAAAATCTGTAGGTATTAAAAAGTTAGTTTGTGAGAGAACTGGTAGGGTAAGGTTGGTAGATACTGTATGGAAGAAATGGTATAAGGATAACAAAGAGTATTTATTACCTCAATCAAAAAAAACAGAAGTCGCTTATAGAATAATGGAATTCTCTAGTTGGGTCAACCCATTAACTGAAGGTCAACAAAAAACATACCAAACTATTGACAAAATTAAATAAAGTTAATATATTGGTAGTCAAGTGAGTGGTGGAGGGTATACACGACCCTATGACGGTAGGGTTGGTTTCATATAATAAGATAGTGAATGAAAAGTTACTATACGAAAAGATTCACCGAGGGGTTTAAGTCCCCTCCTCACTTTAAAAGCACTCAACACTATGTTGGGTGTTTTTTTAGTTTACACTTGTTTTTATAAATAAAAAATATTATATTTAGTCTATGGTATCTATAATAGTAGCAAAAAGTAAAAATAATGTAATAGGTTCAAACGGTTCTATTCCTTGGGACATACCTAAAGACTTAAAATATTTCAAAGAACTAACTGAAGGTAACACCGTAATAATGGGTAGGAAGACTTATGAAAGTTTACCAAAAGACAAAAAACCCTTACCAAATAGGATTAATATCGTGATTACTAGAGATATCAACTTTACAGCAAACGGTTGCATGGTAGTTGGTAGTTTAGAAGAAGCTATACTAAAAATTGATAATAGAAAAGATACTTTTATCATCGGAGGTGGTGAAATCTATAAACAGGCCATAAACTTTGTGGATAAAATTTATATCACAGAAATAAAAGATGAGTACGAAGGTGACACTTATTTTCCTGAAATATCAGATAAGTGGGATTTAGTTGGTGTTAAAAAGAGTGATGAATGTAATTTTATGACTTACACTATTAAGTAATTACCACCCCCTTCTTTTAACATCTTGATAAATCCATACAGCGTTTCCAATGAAACCACCATAAGCAGCAATTGCTACAGCTATCTTTAGGTACCAAGTATCTAGGTAACCATCTTTAACCCAACCTGGGTACAGAATACAAAAAGCTAAACACAGTAATAACCCCGCGAAATCTAGTATTCTTCCAAGTCTTGATTTTTTATTAGTTAAACTCATAATATTATTTTATAATAAATATATATTTAAAGTTTAAAATCTACTATATACGTTATCTACAAAATAATCTTCTATTTCATCGTTACTAGGATGTTCATCAACGTAAGGATTTAATAAGTCACTGTTATCTTCCAGTATATCTTTCATAAAAGAAACAAAATCACCATAATCATCAAAAGGATGGTTCATACACTCATCACAATAATCTTCAAAAGCTTCTTCTTCCGTCTCTCCCTCTTCAAATTCTAAATCCTCTGGTTTCCAATAAGGTTTACATCTATTATCTATACAATACTCAATAGCCTCATAAAGATAATCTGACAACATACTAGTTACATCAAAAACCAATTTATTAGCGTTGTATTTGGATTTGTTGTATGAATTATAAAGTTCTACATCTTTTCTTTCACCATTACCCACAACATCTGTGATAGCGTCTTTACCCGCTTTATACATATTATCAACAATAAATGTGTTATAAGCGTTTTCATAAGAACCCTCTAATTCCCATTTTAAGTGCTCAAAAACATCTAGTTCATTTATAACCTCTCCTAAAACATCTGAATCAGCTGACCAAGTAAGAACATCTTCTAAACTTAATATTTTTTCCTCACCATCTAACCTAATTTCTTCCCCAACTAAATCTTCGGTAATATAATCAACTATATAATTATATAATTCTTTATTTCCTTCAACAAGTTCCCACACTTGGTCAATCCAATTGTATACCACATCTGAATAAGGTTCAAAAAAACCATCTTCTCTACAAAAAGCTTGTGTAAAAGCCCATTCATTCATATAAAAACCTTGGGAACTATTGTCCCTATCACTAAACCAACCCCTAAAATCACACAAATCGTCAACAACTAAATAGTACTTACCATTTTCATACTTAATATCACCAAAGTTTCTACCAACATAAGGACCAACTATTGAATCTGGTAATGATTCAAATCTGTGAACAAGTTGAGCAGGAGTTAGATTAGTATCAATCTCTACATCCCTAACCCAATCAAATCCATCTGACTCGTTAATTGGTTTATCTTTAAGGTTGTCTAAAACTTTTTGTGTTATTAAATTTTTATACCTAAACCATATATCACCTACGTTTGGGTTTATGTCATATTTGGCCATGTAATCAGTTCTTTCAAACCCATAACCATTTTTCATATATTCAAGAAACATAATAGTGGGACTCTTGCTTTTAAGTAATGACGAGGATTTAAATAATTGTTTGGCTGGATAACCTTCATAATAACTCATAAAAGGTGGGTCTACCCTTAAACTACCACCTTCCATCCAAAACCTAGTTTTATTAACAATATCTTGTGCAATATCTTCATTGGTCAAAACGTCTTTAGCCCAATCAAAATCACCAATTTCTTCTCTAATTAATTTTACGATATCCATATACTAATAAATATACTTTTATTAATTAAAATAAAAATTTTGCCATTGAATAAATTATTCTTATATTTGTTTAAATTAAAAACCCACAAAATGATTAAAAGATTTTTTTACACCCTCCTAATTGGTTTAACATTAGTATTCAGTTCTTGTACAAAAGAAGAACAACATAGAGTTAGATTTAATATTGTATTTATTGATGACTGTGATGCTGGTTTCAGTAACCATATTAACGTTGGGTGTTCACCTAGTTATGATAACGACCCACCAAGAATTTGGAAAACTCTAATAGAACCAGGTTATGAGTGGAATTACGAGTACTGGGTTCTACAGAACGGTCAGAACATAGAATTTTTAGTTTCACCACAACAAGGTTATCACTTTATCATGAATGTCTATATTGATGATGAGTTAATATCCTCAAGGGAGATTCTAACGGCTTATGGTGGTTATTACGGAACTACAGTATTAGATGAGAGTGGTCTTAATAACTATGTCGGTGATATGGCTAGAATAAGTTTTACTTACGTAGAATAACTTTTACCCAACTAATCTATATTTAATTATATCAATATAAGTAATACCTTCCCTTGTATTTGTATTATTTTTATCAAGGTTTTTATTGATTGAAAAAGGGGACCTCGGTCCCCATTTTTTTTTTAGTTAAATTTCTATTTGTTTAATATCACTAAACCTTTTCAGTAAGTCATTTTCTTCAACTAAATCATCGAATTCCTCTAACTTGTCTATAAGACTTTGTAGTGACATAATTTTCCATTCTATTCTACTCTTCATTTCATCAATCTCATTAGAATATCTATAACCATATTCATCATACAAGTCTTCATCCATTTCGTCAACTAACTTAGATATTTTTTTAAACTCTGTCCATAACCCATCGTTCATACGAGATAGTTCCCACCAAGAAGATTTTAAATCAACCTCATCTTTTATGACTTCATCTATGGTGGTAAATGTTAAGTTACTATATATACCATTTATTTTATTATTTAAATCTAAAATAAACTTGGTAAACTCACCATTAATTAAGTTTTGTAATTCTTTTTCTGTCATGTTACCCTATTTCTACAGCTTTTTCTTTAATTGAAGTGATAACAGCCTCATCCATATCCTTACTCGATTTTCCTATATATTCATCTAGTAAATCAGCTTGTGTTTTAATACCATACATTTTAGTACCTGGTTGAACTTGTTTTCTTAATTTCATCATATTAATAGTTCTATAAGAATTTGGGTCTAGTGGGTCTACTTTAACTAAATTATCTACATATTCCCTATCACCACTATCATAATCCATTGAAGAAAGGAATACATAAAAAGAGGTTGCGTTGTGTGATTCTCTTTCTTCTGGTGTCATAGACCATTTCTTATATAAAACTTTACTATCTGTATTATTAATTTTCTTACCATCAATAACCTTTGAAAGTTCATATTTAAAGTCATCCTCAAACTCCTCATTCAACCCTTCCATAACCTCATAGTTATTTAATATTTGTGGATTTTTAGTGAATAACTTCAGATACAAATCACTATTATTTAAATGTTCTTTCATTCTTTTATAAGTACTAACGTTTACGTCACCAACAACAAATTTATCCATAAATTTATCTTTTAATACATCATCTAAGTCTTTAGATATTTTGTTGAATGATTCGAAATCTAAATTTTCATTACTGATGATATAGTCAACAGCTAACTTTCTTTGTTTATCACTTAAGTAATCCCTATATTTCATATAATCCTTACTCTTAGGTTCAGATATATAAGACCTTATTTGTGAATCTAATTTCTTTTTAGTGTGTTTTGGATGGTAAGCTCTAATAGCATCCATAACCTCACCCGTTACCCAATTAGGGGGTGCGTTATGACTTTGGTCTTGAGCGTCCCACCAAGTTAAATCTTCTTGACCATTATCAAATCTCCACTGTAAAGCGTATTTGTAATGTCTTCTTTCATCAGCACCATTATTAGGACTCATTTTTTTGTTAATCAAAAAGTAAAAATTAGAGTGTTTACTGTAATTATCGAAATGTGAATTACCACTACCAGAATCATTAGTTGCGGCTATACACCATTTAGAACCAGCACCGTACTTACAAGAAGCTTGCATTGTGAAAGGTGCGTATACGACAATATCACCGTCTTCAAAAACTTTTGCCGCTTCTTTAGATATCCTTTTTTCTTTTGCTTTAGCTAAAGCTTCATCAACCACCGAAACAAATTCAGCGAAATTTTTATAACTACCAATATCTTTCTTTTCTATTCTAGACAATTGGTTGTGAAAATCTTTAACTCTTCTTGCCACAGTATCTGCTGTTGGAGTATTATTACTATCTTCCAAATTACCTAGAGACGCACCTACCATCCAACTCAAGTATTTATTGTTTCCAGATGGGTCAGCATCAGATAACAAATTAATTAATTCTGTATGTTCTTCACCATATTTTCTTATAGCGTCTTCTTTCCTACCTTCTAAAATCAAATTAGATTCTAGTAATTGTGATAAATTAAATTTCATTCTTTTACTTTTTTTTATAAATATCTTGTTTTTTCTTAAATTTCTTTAAAACCTTATGAGAATCTTCAGTTAATTTAAAACTTTTAGCTCTATTCTCTTTTTTTGGTATGAATCTTAGGTTATCCATAGACCCAACTAGATGGGGTGGAATCTTCTCTAAGTAAGAATGTGCTATAGATAATATATGGTCTAACTCATAACAACCATCTCTACCCCAACACCTCTTTTTATGATTTTTAAGTTTATGTAATGGTTGCATTTCAGTTACCAACCAAACCCTTAAATAATATAATCTTTTTTCTTTAGTACTAATCGAACTAAAATCCCTATCTTTTAGTTTAGGCATTATATTATAAATTTCTTTTTCTGTTACATCATATAACTTAAAACTATTCTTCTTCTTTTTTCTTATACCCATTTACAATAATTCAATATATACTATAATTATATAAAAACATAGATTATGGACAATGAAACAAAAGCAAAATATTATGACCAACTCCTGAGAGAGTATGATGTGAAAGCAAGAGAGGTATCTGTTATTGAAGGAAAATTTGATTTAGAAAGAACCGACCATTTAAAAATTAAAGAACTTAAAAAAGAAATGGCAGCTATTCAACACAAAGCTTCCACACTAGGGTCACTTTAATAAAATGGAACCATTAATAAAGGTAGAACTAAGTGATATCACTTTTAGTTACGATAATCATTTTGTGGGTAAAAAAAATATTAGTATTAACGAATTTGTTAATTTAGAGAAAAAATCTAAATTAAAATCAGTCGCTAACAACACCACCTATTTAAGTAGTTTATTGTTTATTATACTATTCCCTATAACCAACTTATTAATATCATCTATTTTGGTTTTAATGATACATTTAATTAGGTATTTTTTAACATTATATAATTTTTATGATTGGTATGGATTATATAATAGTTTATTAGAAAAAGGTTATGACCCCAATGAAATAAACGGTTATATAACTGTCAGTAAAATTGATGGTGGTTATTTTTGTCAAAATGGTAACCATAGAATGAGTATGTTAAATATAATACATAATAAACCCACTAAAATAGAGGTAAGGGAAGTACCTATTATTAAGGGTTAAAAAATAATTTGATTTATATCAAATTTTCACTATATTTACAATATGAACCTCAAAAGTCGGCTCTATCTCTCAGGAGTCTGGTGAAAGCGACATCAAAATTTGGTTCATTTTTAGTTCTTTGAAAATATGGGGGTATTCTGGATTTGACTTGCAGTAATCAAGATTGGTGTAAGCATGTCGTGAAATGATACTATCACGTAAATCTGTGTATTACAACTCTTAAATGGCAACATTTTAGAAAACGCTAC
>WLWG01000138.1_pt1 | contig 73506 bp, 52 predicted proteins | sample 6712871 | NCBI WGS metagenome assembly WLWG01 (sample SAMN12718693, study PRJNA515312) | sponge metagenome | isolation source: marine sponge | host: Mycale hentscheli | place: New Zealand: South Island, Marlborough, Capsize Point | collected 2003-05-01 | reverse complement strand
GGCCGGTTGACCGCCTGCTTGGGGCGGGTATGTTCAAGATCAAGCAACCGCCTTTCCAAACGGTCTATTCCCGGGAGAACGCACCCCTTGGCTGACGAAAACACCCCATCTGATGACGCTTCAAATATGCCGCCATCAGAGAATGACGGCAGTAGACCACCTGATCGTGGATTGGGCGGCCGACTTATCGATCTGCCAATTGAGCAAGAACTCAAGGAGAGTTACCTGACATACGCAATGAGCGTTATCGTCAGTCGAGCTCTTCCTGACGTTCGCGATGGACTGAAGCCATCGCAGCGACGCATTCTGGTTGCCATGAATGACCTGAATCTTTCACCAGGTTCTTCCCGGGTAAAGTGCGCGAAGATATCGGGTGACACTAGTGGTAACTACCATCCTCATGGCGAAAGTGTAATTTACCCCACGCTCGTCCGTATGGCTCAAGAATGGAACATGCGGCACGTGCTTGTGGATAAGCAGGGTAACTTCGGATCAATCGCCGGATTGCCTGCCGCAGCTATGCGATACACCGAAGCTCGGCTGTCCCCGATTGCATCACAGATGCTTGATGACATCAATCTCGATACAGTCGATTTCGTGCCAACCTATGATGAGCGAAATACGGAACCCGTTGTGCTTCCAAGTCGCTTTCCAAACCTGGTAGTGAATGGAGCAGGTGGTATTGCTGTCGGTATGGCAACAAGCATTCCTCCACACAATCTTGGTGAAGTATGTCGTGGGCTTGTTCAAATGATCGACAACCCAGACTTATCAATGGCAGAGTTGCTTGAGATTGTCCCTGGCCCTGATTTCCCAACTGGTGGAATTGTCATGGGAAGGGAGTCCTTGCTACGTGGGTATCTGACCGGAAGAAGTACAATTACGCTTCGCGCACGTGCTCACGTCGAAGAATTTGGAAAAAATCGTAATAGGATTGTTATTACAGAAATTCCGTACCAGCAAACACGAGATGCCATTGAGGAGAAAATTGCGGATCAGGTCAGTAACGAGCGTATAAAAGGGATTTCTGCGATTCGCAACGAAAGTGACCTAAAAGAGCCCGTTAGGCTTATTTTGGAGTTGAAGCGGGATGCTGACCCGGACGTTGTTCTCAATCAGCTCTATCAATTCTCACCACTCCAGACGAGTTTTTCGCTTATTTTTCTTGCGTTAGTAGATGGTAAGCCGAGGATGCTCTCCTTCAAGAACATGCTCGAAGAGTTTCTGCGGCATCGAACTACGGTTCTTCGTCGAAGGACGCAGCATCTTCTTGCACGAGCGAGGAATCGTAAGCATACGCTTGAAGGCCTTCTTGTCGCCTTGGCCAATATCGATGAAGTGATCAAAATTATCCGCAGTTCCAAGTCTCAAGCAGAGGCCAAGCAACGCTTGATGCAGATTGAGACACCGGCAGCTCTGTTACAGCGGGCTCTTGGTGATGAAGGATTTGGGATTCTTCAGGAAGAACGAGGGAAAGCTGAGGTCTATGGACTGTCGCCTGTCCAAGCTGATGCGGTCTTGCGTCTTACGCTTGGACAACTCGTGAATCTTGAGCAAGAAAAGCTGGGTGGTGAACATCAGGAACTGCTTATCAAGATCCGTGAATTCCTCCGGATTTTGTCGAGTGAAGAAAATATCCGTGCATTGATAAGGGCGGATTTACTAGCCATCGAGTCAAAGTTTGCGGAGCCTCGACGAACCGAGATCAGTGGCGAAGTGGCTGATATTCGTGACATGGCAGAGTTGATTACCGAAGCAACGATGGTTGTCACAATTACTCGGTCAGGCTACGTCAAGCGGACTGCAGCTGACACCTATCGAGCACAACGACGAGGCGGAAAGGGGTTGACTGGGGCTCGGGTCGACGAATCTGACCCGGTCGAACATTTTTTCGTGGCAAGTACCCATGATTGGTTGCTGGTGTTTACTACGCGAGGCAAGGTCTTTTCGATGCGAGTCTTCGAGCTGCCAGAACTCGCTCGTGACGCAAAAGGTAGGGCGCTTGTGAATCTGCTTGAGTTTGAAGAAGGTGAACGGGTGGCAGAGTGTCGCGCGGTTTCTGGATTTGACAACCCAGACCAGTGTTTATTGCTTGCCGCGCGTAGTGGCACCGTGAAAAAGACACCTCTTGAGCAGTATCGTCGTCGACGCACAAAAGGCTTGATTGCCGTGAAACTGAAGGAAGGCGATGAACTTGTTGGTGCAGTTGTTACGCAACCAGGTGACGAGCTTGTACTGGCTACCGCGTCGGGTATGGCTATTCGGTTTCCAGAATCCGATGCTCGACCAATGGGCCGTGATACCAGTGGTGTTCGGGGCATCAAGCTCGGCAAAGGCGATAGCTTGGTCGGTCTAGTTGTTGCAGATCCCTCTGCGACGCTCCTTACTGTGTGCGAAAAAGGGTACGGGAAACGGACGCCGTTCGGTGCAGGCACGCCGCTTGCCGAAGCAGAACCTTTGGCAGGGGGCAGTATTGAAGAACCTGAAACAGAGTCGAGTGGAATGCGTTACCGTACGCAGGGTCGTGGTGGTAAAGGGGTGCGTGACATCAAGACGACTGCCCGAAATGGCAAGGTCGTGTCGATTGTTTCGGTACGAGACGAGGATCAGGTCTTGATGATGACTGCTCGTGGGAAACTGCAACGTGTGAATGTTGGTGAGATTAAGGCTATCGGCCGAAATACGCAGGGCGTTCGGATCATGCGGTTAGATGATACTGATTCGTTAGCTGCGGTGGTTCCTGTGCCACCAAGCGAGCAGGAAGAGGCGGAGGCTGTGCCAGAAGGCGAATAGCCTTTGTCCTAGTGGCTAAAAAGTGAAATGAAAATAGCAGTAGTGGGCACAGGATATGTGGGGTTAGTAACTGGTACATGCCTGGCTGACAGTGGTAGCGATGTCGTATGCCTCGACATTGATGAGAAAAAGGTTTCTTCTCTCAAAGGAGGCAAGATCCCGATTTATGAGCCTGGTCTAGAGGAACTCGTTGAGCGGAATACACGGGTTGGGCGGCTGCGGTTTACCACTGACACGATCGAAGCGGTTGGAGCAGCCGAGATAGTCTTTCTTGCAGTTGGGACACCACCGACTGCGAGCGGCGCAGCTGATTTGACAGCTCTCTGGAGTGTGGTGTCATCGATAGCGGCACATCTTGCCGAAGACGTCATTGTGATAACAAAGAGCACTGTGCCTGTTGGTACGGCTGCCAAGATCGAACATCAGTTGTTGGAAGCCACGGGTCGCGAGTGTCATGTTGCCAGTAACCCCGAGTTCCTCAAAGAGGGAGCGGCGATAGAAGATTTCCAACGGCCCGACCGTGTGGTGGTGGGTGTGCGGACCCCCGAAGTTGCTGAAAAACTTCGAAGGCTCTATTCGCCATTTTTACGAACCGAGCGACCGTTTCTGGTCATGTCGCCAGAGAGTGCCGAGATGACAAAATATGTGGCGAATTCACTTTTAGCTACCAAGATAAGTTTTATAAATGAAGTCGCAAATCTTTGCGAACGAATGGAAGCTAATGTTGATGACGTCAGACGAGGCATTGGGCACGACAGTCGGATTGGATTTTCATTCTTGTTTCCAGGCGTCGGATATGGAGGAAGCTGTTTTCCAAAAGACGTCCAGGCACTTTCTGCCATGGCGCGTGAGCGAGCGAGTGAACTCACAATTTTGCAGGCAGTGCATGGAGCCAACCTGGCACAGAAGCAAGTTCTCGGGAAGAAAATAGCAGATTATTTCGAAGGCAATCTTGAGGGCCGTCGAATAGCTGTCTGGGGACTTGCTTTCAAGCCTCGAACGGACGACATCAGGGATGCCCCATCGCTTGAACTGATTGATGCACTTCTGGCAGCCCGTGCCAAGATTCGAGTTTTTGATCCTGAAGCTATGCAGAATGTTCAAGATAAATACGGCAGTGAGCTGGAGTACGCATCAAGCCCGCTGGATGCTGTTACGAATGCAGATGCGCTGGCGATTGTGACAGAGTGGGGAGACTTCCGCCGGCCGGACTTCAAGGCCCTCAAGGCAGCAATGGCAAGTCATGTAATTTTCGACGGCCGTAATCTCTTTGATAGTGCAGAAATGCTTTCCAACGGGTTTCTGTACCATTCAATAGGTCGATCAGTCGTTGATGGTCGGCCAAAAGAAGCCAGTTCTGGCTGATTGTTGTCAGCATCCTGCCTGCTTTATGTCGGTGGTTGTGACGATCTTTTGTTGAGAAAATCGAATAAAATTGTCGAGGCCGTTTGACATGTTTTTTTCACAGGGGTTAAAGTCCTCATTAGTAAATGGAGCTTTGATGAGTAATCGTCGAAAGCTCCTTCCCTGACTCATTATCTTCTTCGGAGTTGAACGTCCGTGAAACTTATTTCCGCAGCCGCTGCAATGGTGGTGCTTGTTCCTTCTTTTGTTCAAGCCTCTGATGCAAGTAGAGTACCTCCATCAGCAAGTTTTTTTGGTATTTATGGTCTGTTTTGGATCGTGGCGATCATCGGCTCTGGTTATGCCCTTTGGCAGGCGTGGCAATTTTATCAGTGGATGGAAAGTCAGCCTGGTGGCTCTGAAAAGAACATCGAGATTGCAGGGTATGTTCGTACAGGTGCCGATGCCTATCTCAGGCAGCAGTACAAAGTAGTTGCCGGATTCTTTGCAGTTATTTTTGCCCTCCTTCTCTTCATGGCTTTTGGACTTAATGTTCAAAGCGCCTGGGTTCCATTTGCGTTTCTCTCGGGCGGTCTGTTTTCTGGTCTGGCCGGTTGGTTTGGTATGAAGACTGCGACACTCGCAAGTAATCGAACAGCGGCTGGTGCGGAGAAGAGCCTGAATGATGGCCTCCAGGTAGCGTTTCGTTCAGGGGCAGTCATGGGGCTCACGGTGGTTGGGCTTGGTTTGCTCGATATTGTTGTTTGGTTTTTCATCCTCTACTGGCTTGTGCCTATGTTCGCGTCACCGTTGTCGCTTGAAGAAATCACTGTCACAATGCTTTGTTTCGGGATGGGAGCCAGTTCACAGGCGCTCTTTGCCCGTGTAGGTGGGGGGATCTTTACAAAAGCAGCAGATGTTGGAGCTGACCTTGTTGGTAAAGTTGAGCAAAACATTCCTGAAGATGATGCCCGTAATCCAGCAACAATAGCGGACAACGTTGGCGATAATGTTGGTGACGTCGCCGGGATGGGTGCAGATCTCTACGAAAGCTACTGCGGTAGCATTCTTGCAACGGCTGCACTGGGCGTTGCTGCTTTTTCTGGTGTGTCAGAAAAAGATTACTTTATGCAACTCAGCGCCCTCTTTTTGCCAATCCTGATTGCTGCAGCGGGCATTGGCCTTTCCGTGTGGGGAATCTGGCAGGTCAAGACTCAAGAAGATGCATCTCAGCGATCACTTTTAGCGGCATTGGCTCGAGGGATTAATCTTTCGACAGTTGCCATCGTCGGGGCGGCTGTCGTGCTAACATTCTTATTGCTTGGGTGGGCGTATATCGGGGTTTCAGTCAGTGTCATTGTCGGATTGGTTGCTGGTTGGCTCATAGGAAAGTGGACAGAATATTCAACGAGTAATGAGTTTGCGCCAACCAAGGAACTGGCTGACCAAGCGTTAACCGGACCTGCAACGATAATTATCGGTGGTGTTGCCGAGGGAATGCTCTCCGTGTGGGCGCCAGTCATGATTACGGGTGTTGCGACGCTCTTAGCCTTTGGTTTTGCCAACGGCTTCAGTTTTGCTGATCCAAATGCGTTTGCCCTTGGTCTGTACGGTGTTGGGATTGCAGCTGTTGGCATGCTTTCTACGCTTGGCATAACGCTTGCCACTGACGCGTACGGTCCTATTGCTGATAATGCAGGTGGGAACGCCCAAATGGCTGAAATGCCGGAGGTTGTTCGTGAGCGGACAGATGCTCTCGATGCACTTGGGAATACGACAGCAGCAACAGGTAAAGGATTTGCAATCGGCTCAGCTGCTCTGACTGCATTGGCGTTACTCGCTGCCTATGTTGAAGAAGTACGAATCGGATTTGAACGGTGGGGCGAATCAGCTGTTACGGTGACCGAGAATAGCGTGGCGCAGGCTGGATTATGGGTCAAGGTTTCAAACGACGTGCTCGTCAAGGCCGGTGCGACACCTGTGGACAACCAGACATGGCTTCTTGTTGATGACCGGGAGCTACTCAAAGCTATTCCTGATTACGAAAAGCTGCCAAGCGGTTCGGTAATACAGAAGATGCCCGAGATCAAGCCACTTCAGACAGCCCATGACCTCGTTGAGGTGCGGGCAGCGAGAATGGCCGACTTTATGCGTTTTTATGACGTGACACTGATGAATCCAAAGGTGTTAGTCGGCATGTTTCTGGGTGCAATGAGTACCTTTGTATTTTGTGCGCTCACGATGAAAGCTGTAGGCCGTGCTGCCAAAGGCATGGTTGAAGAGGTTCGCCGGCAATTTCGTGAGAAACCTGGAATCATGGCCGGTACTGAAAAGCCAGATTACGCGGCCCCAGTTGCGATCAGCACGAAGGCAGCGCAACGAGAGATGGTGTTACCTTCTCTTCTCGCGTTATCCGCACCTGTTGTCACCGGTTTGCTTCTTGGTGTCGGCGGTGTCATGGGACTGCTTGTTGGTGCTCTTACCACAGGCTTTTGTGTTGCTGTCTTTATGGCAAATGCGGGTGGGGCGTGGGACAACGCGAAGAAGCATATCGAGAGTGGTGTGCACGGAGGCAAGGGCACTGAGGCCCATAAAGCAGCAATTGTCGGTGACACGGTTGGTGATCCCTTTAAAGATACAAGTGGCCCGAGCCTAAATATTCTTGTGAAGCTTATGAGTATGGTCAGTGTGGTAGCAGCGGGACTTGTGGTCAGATATAGTCTTGAGGCGCTCGGCATCTTTTGAGTGATGGCTTTGGTTTTCACGTTGAAGTAGCTCATTCGTCTGGTTCACGGGCGGGTGTTCTCACCACTCCGCATGGACAAGTGCAGACGCCGCTCTTTATGCCAGTAGCGACACTGGCATCAGTGAAAGGTGTGGATATAGCTCGTGTTGTCGAGACTGGTGCCACAATGCTATTGGCGAACACCTATCATCTGCACCTCAGGCCGGGTGAGGAACTAGTATCTCGGTCGGGTGGTGTCGGGCATTTTATGGGATGGTCCGGCCCGACCCTCACCGACAGCGGTGGCTATCAAGTGTTTAGCCTTGCTCAGCAAGTGAAGGTGACCGATCATGGGGCACTATTTCGGTCGCACCTCGATGGGTCTCAGGTGAACCTCACTCCAGAGAAGGCAGTTGCTATTCAAGAATCACTAGGAGCTGATGTCGCAATGCAGCTTGATCATGTGATTGGCCTTCCTGCCGAACGAAATGACGTCGCTGAGGCAATGGAAAGATCTCTCGCGTGGGGGGAGCGTTGTTTAGCTGCTCGTCAGAAATCAGATCAGGCAATGTTTGGGATTGTACAGGGAGGGCTTGATCCTGAATTGCGAGCAAACAGCGCCAAGCACCTTCGTTCACTGCCTTTCGAGGGTTTTGCAGTCGGCGGTCTGTCTGTGGGAGAAGGGCCTGAGGCAATGGCATCAACGCTTCAGGCGACAGTGCCTCACTTGCCAGAAGACAAGCCGCGATACCTTATGGGAGTCGGAAAGCCAGAGGATATTATTAATGCTGTTGCTGTAGGAATTGACATGTTTGACTGTGTTCTACCGACACGTTGTGGTCGTAATGCATTGCTGTATACGTTCGACGGCCCGTTACGTTTGAGAAATGCTCAATATCTGACGGACAAACGGCCAATTGAAAGTGATTGCCCGTGTGCGGCTTGTGGCCATACACGGGCGTACATGCGGCATCTTTTTCTGGCGGGGGAAATGCTTGGTCCAATTTTAGCCTCGATTCATAATCTGACCTTCTACCAGCGACTGATGGGGCGGCTTCGAGAGGCGATTGTTGCCGGCCAATTCCAAGCAGTTCGGGCGGATATTCTCGCCCGCATGAATTGAGGCTATTGTGCAAATGAGGGTGTGGAGTTGCCCTGTGTCCCGGTTGTCTGCATTCGGACTTGTCCGTTGGAACCGTGGGAAACTACATTTGCACTTTTCAGCGGAGTGGTTTTGCTCTCCTCTAGCCCCGGGTGCTTTTCATGCAAATCTTTGATCAAACTCTAATTGTAGCTCAGCTAGCCGCTGCTGCTGATTCCAAGCCCCCTGCCGGCCCTTTGGAATTATTGATCACGTATTTCCCGATGGTCCTCATCGTTGTTGCAGCATGGTTCCTCTTGTATCGGCCCGAGAGAGAACGTATGCGGAAGCAACGAGAGCTTCTGAGTAATGTTAAAAAAAATGACCGTGTCATTACTGCATCTGGGATAGTTGGTACTGTCTCAAGTGTAGATCGAGAGCAGGATCGAGTTGTTCTCAAGGTTGACGAAAGCTCGAACGCAAAAATTACATTTACCTTAGCAAGTGTGAATCGCGTACTTGCTAATTCAGATGATGAAAGAACAGCTGGTGCTGGGGCATGACGCCCGAGTACCGCACTTTGTTGATTAAACTTTTGATGAAAGAAGATTGAGATGAATGGCATGGATGGCTGGTTCGGATTGCTTGCTCAGGTAACTGAGAACGCCTCTGCAGTATGGTGGAACGAGTCGTGGGCGGTCTGGGTGCTGACGCTTGCCATTATTTCTGTACCAACATTTTTAGCCTGGCTTGTTACGCGGCAACTCAGAGCAAGTGGTCTTTGGGGAAGGCTGTCGATTGTCCTCGTAGCTCTTGCAGCAGGCATTGTAGTGACTGCACTGGGATGGCCTCCTCGCATGGGCATTGATCTCAAGGGAGGGGTCATACTCGTCTACGAAATTGATTCTGCTAAACAACCCGAGGGCGGCGTGAGCATGGACAAGCTTGTTGCTGCGGTAAGTCGTAGGGTTAATCCGGGTGGACAGAAGGAAGTGACAGTTCGTCAGTATGGAACAAACCAACTTGAAGTCATTGTGCCTGAGGTGGATCAAGCCGAGGTCGAATTTATCAAACGAATCGTCTCGAGTGCTGGTGTATTAGAGTTTCGTATAGTCGCTAATCCTCAGGATCCACGCCATAAGGAAATTATTGAAAAGGCGACTAGTTCTTCTGGAAGCCTGGTGAGTTCAGGGGATCGCTCAATCGGTAGATGGATACAGATCGATACCCAGAAGATCAATCCAGCTGGTGACTCGACTTTGGTGATGCGTCAAGCTGGTGATGGGACTCCGGAAGTTCTTGTAGCGCTGGATCGATTTGATGTGACGGGAGATTTTCTGTCGAGGGCTTCAGGAGGATATGACCAGAATTTGCAGCCTTGCGTAAACTTTTCTTTTAACTCTCAGGGGGCAGCACTCTTTGGGACACTCACAAGTCAGAACCTGCCAGATCCAGCGAACCGTTTGCTTAGTCGGCTAGGGATTGTACTTGACGGTGTGTTGCTATCAGCCCCCACGATTCGGAGTACGATTTCAAGTGACGGGCAAATTACGGGTAGCTTTAAGCAGGCTGATGTTGAGTTTCTTGTTGGTGTACTAAATGCGGGGAGTCTGCCTGCTGCCTTGTATAGTGATCCAATTAGCGAGCAGAAAATTAGTCCACAGCTAGGGGCTGATACAATTCGCTCGGGTGCGCGGGCTATGTTGCTGGCAACAATCGTCGTCCTGACATTCATGCTCATGTATTACCGCTTCTCAGGGATCGTTGCTGATTTAGCTGTTTTGTTGAATATTGTCCTTGTTGTGGCACTGATGATTTCTATCAAAGCGGCCTTTACGTTGGCTGGACTAGCCGGCCTTGTGCTTTCTGTTGGTATGGCTGTCGATGCAAATGTGCTTATCTATGAACGGATGCGAGAAGAACTGGACCGTGGCGCGTCTGTTCGTATGGCTATACGGAATGGTTTTCAACGGGCGTTTTCAACCATCGTCGACTCGAACCTGACGACACTTATTACGGGCATCGTTCTGTTTTCGATTGGTACAGATCAACTTAAAGGTTTTGCAGTTACTCTGATTCTCGGCCTGTCGCTTAATTTGTTCACAGCAGTCTTTTGCTCGCGGGTTATTTTTGATCTTGCTGAACAAAAACGACTGCTCAAGACTCTTTCAATGGCTCGCTTGTTCGGGAAAACGAGCTACGAGTTTGTGCGATGGGTGCGGCCAGCGGTTGTTGTGTCACTTGTTTTCATTACGATTGGTCTTGTTGCCGCATGGCAGCGAGGGCAGGGTATCTTCGATATTGATTTCACTGGTGGTACCAGTGTGCAGGTGGCGTTCAAGGAAGACCAAGGGCTCGATATTTCATCTGTTCGAGAAGCTGTCTCAAGCCTGCCTGACGTTGCCGTAAGCTCAGTAACAGTCGGTGATGTCCCAGCAAATCTACGATATAAGATCGATACGTCGGAGCGAAGCGGTGATGCAGTTGAGGAGATGCTTCGAACCTCCTTTCCGGGTAGGTTGGCGACCTATTCAATGGGCTTTGGTGAAATCGTATCAACCGCTGATAAGTCTTCTGGTGATTCGGAGGGACCGGCAGGCTCTGAGGCAAACGAAGATGAAAGTGACCAAGAAACGAGTGAAGAAAGTAGTACCCAAGTACTTGAATCATTGAGTACTGCTGTCGAACTGGATTTCCCGCAGAAGATTAATCAAGTAACGTTGCAAGAGACTATCGAACAGGCTTTTAAGCGCGCTGGTCACGAGGGGGTTGCTTTTGAGTTGACGTCCCCCGGAATGCAAACACGAAAGAAACCGTATCGCACGTGGTCGTTGTCTACCTCGCTTGCCCCAGAAGATACTCGTAAAGTGTTGGAACAAGTTGCGGGCCAGTTGGCAAGTACGCCAATTTATCTTTCGGCGAATTCAATAGGCGGGAAAGTCGCAGGTAACACAAAGGTGACAGCCGTTTATGCTCTTTTGGCCAGCCTGGTGATGATTGTTGCATACGTCTGGTTGCGATTTCAAAATGTGGCATTCGGATTGGCAGCAGTCGTCGCGTTGCTGCACGATGTTCTTGTCACAATAGCGTGTATTGCACTGAGTGTTTATGTTGCTCCATATTTAGGCTGGGCGCTTGTGGATGATTTCAAGATCAGTCTTGATGTCGTTGCAGCACTGCTGACAATCGTGGGTTTTTCGATCAATGACACGATTGTTATTTTTGACAGGATGAGAGAGATACGAGGTAAGAGTTCAACTGTCTCCGCTGAGATGGTTGATCGAGCTATTAATCAGACATTGAGCCGAACAATACTTACGTCGGGAACGGCCCTGTTGGCAGCCATCATTCTCTACTGTTTAGGCGGGCAGGGTATTCATGCCTTTGCTTTTGCCATTCTCATAGGGATTATCAGCGGTACGTACAGCACAATTGTGATCGCATCGCCAATAGTGCTTTGGTTGCAAGGGAGTGTAGGAAATGCGGCACCCGTAAAGCGTCAGGCTATAGCGGAGCCGCTGTGATGACGCTCTTGTGAATCCTTGCGGTTCATGCTGATTGTGCAGGCTCGAGGAGAGTCGTCAGGTAATCTTTCTGACGAAGAATGTATTCTTCGAACGCTCGCCGTCAATAAATGTCCCATAGTTATGGGTAATCGTAGTTCGCGATTCTAGGCGTTTTCAATTGCAAGGATGCAGCAGTTGGGCAGGGCCTTTTGTGCCCGCTCAACGCAGTCCCCAGCCTCTTTGTGGTGAAAGCATGACAAGTCTTGTTCAAATCTTTCGGTTTCTTGTTGGTTTAGGAATGGTTGTGGCGGGTGGCTTCGTTGCCGCGCCGTTTATCTCATCAGTCTTGAGTACTGCGTCCCGTGAAGTAGTCACACAAATTCCTCGGCAGCAAACCAATCCTTTTGATAGGGGCAAAGCATCACAGTCGATGCCGAATTCCTTTACGGTTCCTGTAAAGAACTCTGAAGGCACTCGCTTTATTCGTCAGAATAATAACCCATCGGAACCAGGGTTAAGTCGACTGGAAGGAATACCTTTGCCTTCACAACCTCAGCTCGTCACCCCGGAGAGAATGCCGGCACGTTCGCTAGGCAACGCGCCGCCGGGCATGTATGGTGCGTATCGTACGACCGTTGAAATGCCCCCACCACCGCTTCTGGATGGATCGCACGCTGCCGCGTCGCATCGGCTCCAACTGGCTAGAAAGAAAAGCATAGGCCCGCACCGGGAAATACCAGATTCAATTCCGGAACGGTATCGTGTGCAGGATGGCGATGATTTAACAGGTATTGCAACTCGATTATATGGACATCCGCAAGCAGCGTCAGCCCTATGGCAGGTGAATGCTGATCGGTTGTCGAGTCCAGAAGTGCTACCGATTGGCTTTGAGATGATCGTGCCACCTGCATGGCGTGTTTTTGGTAAGGAAGCGGCGTACGAAGGTACTCGTCGCATTGAGCCGTCTGATATGACCGGTTTAAAAAGTACTCCCAACGCGGCTGTCCATTCGACGTCAATGCAAAGCAGGGTACCAAGCCAAAGAGAGACCAGTTCCGAAGGTGCGGGTGGACCGTGGCTTGGAAGTCCACCAAAACTACAATCAATTCGTCCCACAGACACGGCCAGGAAGCGTAGTCGTGGCACGATTCGCGTTGCACCTGGTGAGACGTTAGCTTCACTTGCCCAACGAGTATACGGGAACGCACACATGGCAGATGCAATTTTTGATGCGAATCGAGATCGCTTGCGAAGCCCCGCATTACTTGTGCCCGGCACAGAATTACGACTTCCGTGATGTATAAGGGGAAACCTTTGGGGGCTTTTTCCGTATGTGACCATGCAGGCAATATGGATCAATTAAGGCATTGTTAGTTGTCGTCCGATAGCGTTTCACTCATAAACCACGCACACAATTGCAGTGGAGTGCGATTTCCTGAGGGGAGAGATGCGAGTTTGTCTGCGCGAAGGCTTGAACGTATTTCTTCAAAGACAAGTGGCCCCGTTTTAGGCTGGTTCGGTGAAACTTTCCTTTTACTTTGCTGCTTTATCCCATTTGCTGATTCCTTAAACCAACTCGTAGGACGTGCGCCCTTTAATCGCTGAAAAAGTTGACTTGATTGGCGATCGTCGCTTCCAGCAATGATCATAACGGGAAGGTACTCCAACAATGGTTTCACTTCACCTTGATCAGAATTTGTTCGAGCGCCGAGAGCATTCGTGATGGATATTCCCTGATCCGCCCAGACAGGACTAATCAGAATGACAGTTTGAACCTGTTGCCCCTGTGGGCCATGAGTATTTGGGAGCCAATTCCAGTCGGCTACGGCCCAGGTTGCAGCGAGTGTGCCACCGAGTCCGGATCCGATAACGCAAAGTCGTTCGAGATCGATGTCACCCCCGGCCTCTTTTTCTAGAAGCCAATTCCGAACGGTTTCTAGATCACCTCTGAGATTTGCACTTTTACGGATTCTACCACCGCCACTTGCAGGAATCATACGAAGTTGATTCAAAAGAAGCCTTTTCTTCGTGACGTCGAGATCTGCGTTTTTGCTGCCTCCGTGTCCTCGCAGGTCAGGAACTGCAACTGCACAGCCTGCTTTCTGTAGACCAGCCGCGAGCTTTCGCACAGTTTTTTCGGAGCCACCAATGTCGTGTACAAGGATAACGGTGGCGGTTGCTTTTCTTTGAGGTGGGTAATACACAAGTTGAAGAGGAACACCATCAGATGTTCTGAGGCCCTTGACTTGCTCGACTGCAGGCAGTTTTGAACTCGATTTTTCATCAGCACTTTGTGCTGTCATCGCCCAGCAGCTACATGTGATGAGACAGAAGAGCATCATTTTCTTATGAATGAGCTGTCCGGACACAAGCCCCCCAGATGTCTCAATGAGATGGCAATGAGATTCTTGAGCAGAAAGATACCTACCCCCAGCTAGCTGGTTTGGTCTCTTATTCTGAAAATGACAGTTAAAACTAGTAGTTTTTTGGGTGAGGCGGATCATAGGAGGTCATCCGAAAGAAAATATTGGAAGGAGGAAGGTATAATTTATCAAAATATGAGGCGGTTGTAGAGTTTTCTTGTGACAGGCTGTTTGTAATGAAATCTCATAGTTTCTCATCATCAAAGAACGGTTCGCCGTCAGCGCATTCCTCGCCCCGACCCGTTCCTGTATGCAAGGATGTTCCGCCACCTCAAGTGCCCGGTTCTGTGAAAGAGAATCGATTGAAAAAGCAGGGCGGACGCTCGGGGTGGTTCGTCAGCCTTGGGCTGCATGGAGTTGTATTACTCTGTTTGGCGGGCATTACGATCGATCCACAAGTTATTCATGCTCCAGCAATTCAGATTGAGCAACCAGTTTCTGAGCCAGAACCAGAGTTTGTATTCGAACCAGAAGAGTTGGAAGTTTCTGATGTAGATCTCAAGGAACTCGGTGCCTTAAGTGAGCGAGGCGTGACGGTTGCAGAGGCAATATCCTCAAACAAAGCGGATATCCCTTTCATTCCTCCTCCGCAAAATATGTTTGTGCCGAAAAGTGTTCGTATTGAGCCCGTAACGTTTGAGTCCATGGGGCCGAATGAGGTAGATCAACTTATTGAGACAGTAGTTGGTGTGAATATTGGTGTGGCAGCAACTGGAGCAAGTGGTGCAATTGATCGCCTCAGTCTTGAAATTGCCCGCTCACTTGAAGACGCTCCAACAACCGTATGCTGGGTGTTTGACCAGTCAGTGAGCCTTGCGGGCCAGCGCCAAGAAATAGCAAGTCGGTTAAAACGAGTATTTCGTGAGTTGAGTCATGATAGTGAGGGTGAGGCACCGGCTGGCTTGACAAACCTTGTTTTGGCATACGGCCAGCGCTTTCAATTTATTGTAGGTAAGCCAACGCGTGTTTCTGGTGAAGTTGTTGAAGCAATTCAAGGAATTGAGGTTGATAATAGTGGTGTTGAAAAGACATTCACTGCGATTCGTGCTGCCGCAGAGCGACTGAATGCCACCCGCCGGGTTGGTCGTTCAAATGGAATGATTGTTGTCTTTACGGATGAGGTTGGTGATGATCAGTCTCTTGCCGATCAAGTTGCGACAATTTGTCGGCGATTGGGTGTTTCTGTGTGTGTCGTTGGCGTGCCGGCTCCTTTTGGGCAGCGGTTTATTGAAATGAAGTATGTTGAGTTCGATCCAACATATGCGTCGGTAGAAGATTGGGCAGTTGTTGAGCAAGGGCCAGAAACGCTGTTCCCGGAAGCAATCCACATCAGTGACAATTCGTTTTCCAATGAGGCAATTGATTCAGGATTTGGTCCCTTTAGTTTGTCGAAACTTTGTTACCAAACGGGGGGCGTTTATATCGCTGTCCATGCGAATCGTAACCTGCGAGGCCGTGTACCTGATCGAGCGACGGCACCAATGTCCTCGCGTATTCGGTACTTTTTTGACTCAGAGTTGCTTCGCGATTATCAACCAGACTATGTCTCAGCGACAAAATTAAGGCAGAAAGTGGCATCCAATGCAGCAAAGCAATCACTTGTTACAGCAGCAGCAGCAACGAATCTGAAGCCGATGCTTTCTCCTGAGACAGTGTTCCCCAAAAAAAGTGAGGGTGAATTGGCCAACCTTCTTTCTTTGGCTCAAAGAAGTGCAGCTGTTTTGCAGCCAAGAGTCGATGCAATCTACGGACAGCTTTTGCGAGGGCTTCCCGATAGAGAGAGTATTGAGGAGGAACGTTGGAAAGCTGGGTTCGACCTTGCGATGGGGCGAATCTTGGCAATGAAGGTTCGGACAGATGCGTATAATCTCATGCTGGCTCGTGCGAAATTTGGCATGCAATTTCAGAGACCCAAGAGTGACACATGGGTATTGCGGCCAAGCGACGTTGTAAATGTTGGTTCACGGACTGAAAAATTTGCAGAGCAAGCTCACGAGTACCTGCGTCGTGTGATCGAAGATCACCCAGGGACTCCTTGGGCATTTCTCGCGAAACGGGAGCTAGGCCAACCACTAGGATATGCGTGGGACGAAATTCACACAGGCATTAATGATCCTCCGAAGCCACGGCCACCGGGTAACAACAATAGCCCTATGCCTCGTGACGATAAGCCTCGGTCGCTTGGTCCACCGATGCCGAAGCGTAATCTCAAGAGGATCTAGCTGGTTCGCGTGCGGATCGTAAAACTAGAGTATTTGCTCACGACTCAGATGGTATTATGGTTTAGCGCACTCAATGACGGTGTGCTTTGTTCTAATAGATTAGGTTTTCTTCAGCAAAATGAGCTCGGCTTTCATAGGCATGAAAGCATCGCGAAAGACGGCTTGCCAAAATCCGTAAAAAGAGTCCACGGAATTGTTGCTCTGACTGGTCGGCCGTTGGAATGGCGCTGTCCGCTGGGAATGTGAAATCTTCCATTCTCTTATCAAAAACAATGAGGTCATCTTCGATATCATGGACCTGCATGTGAATAGTCGTTCTTCCACGATATAGTGTCGATCCTTCATGTAATGAGAAGTGATCGAGGTCGATTCCAACAACAAGATCGGCATCAACAGATTTCCCAAGAGTCGAATAATCGACCCAAGCATTTTCATCAAGCCATCGTGATACTTCTTGCTGACTAATGATTTTTACACCACGAACATTTTCACGAATGTTCGCACCAATGCGTTCTGCAAGCTCACGAGCAGTCCCGGCGTCTGTAAACTCGAGTTCAACAATTGGTTTACACACAACCACCACATGCTTCCCACGAAGTCCACTATATTCAGCTGCGACATCTTCTGGGTGGAATAGGTAGGCAACAGTCAGTACGGTTGAGCAGCCGCCTGCGTTTAGAATGATCCCACATCCTAAAATGAAGATCCAGACAGACTGATTGATGATACGTCCGGATAGTATGTTCATTGCGTTTCCTCGGTGAGATAGAGCCATAGCTTCGCTGCGAGAAGGAGAGGCTAGCGAGATAAGTGTTTTAATCTCAACGGCAGTTCGTTCATAAAGACATAAATAGCCCGGTTTTGGAGTAGCAAATGTCAGTAGTTTTTGTTTGGCGTGGTAGACTGGAGGAAAGAGGGAGCCTTGCTGTGAGGTTCTACTGAAGGAGTGGGGCTCAAAGGCGTGTATGCAGGATCATGTGTATTGAGCAATGAGCATTAACGACGGACTTTCAGGATTTTCAACTGACGTTTCTTGTGGGCTGCCATCCAGCTGGGATTGGCAGCAGCCAGTCATCATTGGTGTGTCCGGTGGTGCCGATAGCATGGCTCTCTTGTTCAGCCTGGCGGAGCTTTCGAGGTTGGAGGAGAGTCCATCGGTAGCTGTGGCCCATGTTGAATATGATCTTCGGCCGGAGGCCAGTTGTGATCGGGAGTTTGTTGTTCAGCATGCCAAGCAACTTGGTTTTCCTTGCTATTGGAAAAAGGTTTGCGTTCCAGAAGCATCAAGAGCACAGCAGGGTGTTGGTACTGAGGCAGTAGCAAGAAAACTTCGCTATGACTTTTTTACTCAGCTGGCATTTGAGATCGGCGCAAGGCACGTTGCTGTAGGCCATACCCGTGACGATCAGGCGGAGACAATTTTGCATCGTCTTCTACGTGGAACTGGCCTTGGAGGGGTGGCAGGCATGGCAGGGGCCCGTGAGCTCTGCGAAGGAGTAAGTTTGGTTCGTCCATTATTAAAAATAAGGAGGCAGAAGCCGCGAGAATTCCTCGAAGCAATTGGACAAGAGTGGCGGGAAGACGAGTCCAACAATCAAATGTGTTTTGCTAGGAATTTTCTTCGTCATCGTATATTGGTAGAGGCTGAATCGGGTCCTTATCCAGCTGCAGTGGAGGCTTTAGTAAGATTTGGGGAGCAAGCGAGTGCCGAAACAGCCTCTCGTTTAAGAATAATTGAGGCACTGATTGAAAAGAGTATCGAGCAAAAGCCCAATGGTGAAGTACTCATTCATCGAAAAATGGTCGGAGATGATCCAAATATCATGCCTGAGGCATTGATTGAAATTTGGAAAAGAAAAGGTTGGCCACGGCAGGATCTTTCCAGCCGTCATCTCAAGCAGTTAACAGAAATGATTTTTTGCGACAGCTTGAAAAGAAATACTGCTCCGAATGCAGTCGATCTACCTGGTGGAATTCATGCTCGTCTCACAAGTAACGGTCTTTCAATTCAAGGAAATGATTGACAGGATTTCTGTTTTGTAATGAACAGCAGCTAGAGACACGATGCAAAACGGTTTGTACTTGTGAAGCGTCGTCTCTCGAAAGGCGAGATTTTGGGTGTCGGGGCTGACGGATCCTGGTGGCCTGCCGCTCGCTGGTGGCCTGCGGAGACTAGTCAATAGTTGTGGTCTGCGGGGGTGGGGGTATTTCTGAGATCGTATTGGTGTCTTGACCGACAAGAGTCGTCACTTCTATCGTCCATTATCTTCGTTTTATTCAAGCAGGCTTTTAATTTTCTAGGGTTGCGCGTGAACAGTCTCTCAGACTTGCTTTGGTCGCTTGTCCGTTGGGCAATCCCTCTCACATTTGCGGGAGTTGTGGCAGCAGTCGCTGTTGGGACAAGCCGTATTAATGATGAGATTTGTACACGCGTTGAAGACGTACTTGCTGAACGGTTTCCCAGCCTGCAGGTTGATGTGCAGCAAGCAAGCCTCAACGAAGGGAAAGGGATAGTAATTCATGGGCTGTCGCTTATCGACAAGACCATGCCTGAGAATAGGCAGCAGATTTTGCGAGTCGATGAAGTGCATCTCGCATGCGATGCCACCTTAGCAAATCTTGCAATGGGTCAGCCAGACATCGAATCTGTCAGAGTGGTTCGGCCAACATTACACGCAGTCCATTTTCAAGATGGCACATGGAATATTCAAAAACTACTTGGGGATTCAGGTGCAAATGTTTCCATACCAGTTTCTGTTGAAGCGGCCACAATACTTTATGAAGATGTTGAGACATCTTTTCAGGAGACATTTCAACAAGGACGGCTTGAGCTAGAACCAGGGACAGCAGATGGCCGGGGGGAAACGTGGTCAAAGATGCATCTGAGCCTTAACGGGCAGACTGTTGAGCAGCTTACGGTTTCTGGGGCAGTGTCTCTTTCTGCAAAGCGTTTTGAGTTGGAGGCAGTTCTCCAAGAGTTTGATTTTCAGCCACGACTTTTCTCTCTAAGCCCAGTTCAGTTCTTTGAAGATACGTGGTGGAAAGAGGCGGTCGATAGCCTAAGCATGCGACTCTCACTTTCGTTGTCTGCTGCTGGATCTATGGACGCTCTTGCTGAAACAATATTTGATGTTCGCGGTCATGTGACGAATGGACGCTTTGAGCACCGGCGTTTGCCTTTTCCATTAGCTAATATCTCAGCAACATTTACGGCTAATCAGAGTGGATTCGAAATACAATCCATCGTTGCACAGTCAGGTGGCTCGCATTTTCAAGGTTCTGCAAAAGTTGACGGATGGTCAAAGCAATCTGATTTCGAATGCCTGCTTGAAGCGGAGCGGCTCATAGTGGGTAGACAATGGCAGCCATTTTTGCCGACGGAATGGGTAGGTCATTGGCAAAAGATACTCCCGCAGGGTGAGGTTGATGTTCGCGCCGAAGTTCATCGGAAGAATGGTTTTACAATCCCTAATGTGTCGCTGCGATGCCGCAATATTGCATTGACCCATTATCGATTTCCGTACCGACTTGATAGGACGGTTGGTACTGTGATCCTCGAAAACAAAGAGCTCACAATGCACCTGACGGGTCAGGCTGGTGGGAATCCTGTTCAAGTGAATGGCGTGATTCAATTGACAGATGCTGGTACGGTAGGGCATGTTGAGGTTCGCGGCAGAGACATGCCAATCGATGAACGATTGTTGACAGCAATGCCCGCCCGAGGAGCAGAAATCTTAGAACGCCTTCATGCTGATGGAACGTTTGACTTTGTTTTTCGCCAAGAACGGTCTCCAAAGTTTTCCAAAGGACACTCGAATTCACTCGACATCAGGCTTAGAGACTGCACTCTCAAGGATGTCAGGTTTCCGTATCCACTGACAAATGTGCAGGGATCTGTGCAGATGATCGAAGAAGATTGGTCGCTTACGGAAATAACTGGTCGAAATGATACTGGAATCGTTCATTGTTCTGGTCACCTCGACCGAAGTGCAGGAGAGCAAGGCGTGCTTACGCTGGAATTATCTGGTCGTGAGGTTGTGTTGGATCAAGAGCTACGAGACGCGCTTCCTGCCAGTGTCGGTCGATTCTGGGACGACCTTGCGCCGCGAGGAAAAGCAGATTTTATTGCAACCGTAAAACATACTGTTGGACAAAAAAAGACAGAAGTCATCCTTGATGCAACTCCACACGCAAACACCGTGTCGATCGAGCCGGCTTGGTTTCCATATCGCTTAGAGCAGCTACAGGGCAGACTTAGCTGGAATAATGGTCTTCTACAGCTTTCTGGGTGGCGGGGTGTCCATGCCCGTACAACTGTTTCTACAGAAGGGAACTGTCGATTTTTGCCAGATGGAAGCTGGCATGTGTCACTTTCCCATCTGTCAGCTGACCGGTTTCGGGCTGACCACGAGTTGTTGCGCGCTCTGCCGAACGGTCTACAGAAAGCATTGTCAACCGTAGGTCCGAGTGGATTGCTTTCAATTGATGGGAGTCTCGATGTTTACTCAACGAACGCTGAGCAGCAAGGCGATTTAACGAAGCGTCGTTATGCGGCTTCCTGGAATTGCCATCTTGATGTAGAGCAGGGATGCTTTGACGCAGGTGTGACGCTGGATAATGTCCATGGTGGCTTAGGTCTTCAAGGCAATACTGACGGACAGCGATGGTCGGCTGTTGGAGAAATAGATTTAGATAGCGCAATCTGGCGAGGCGTTCAGCTTACTCAGGTGAGGGGCCCGATTCTTATGGATCAGTCAGGAGTGCGATTTGGCGCCATGACGGTGTCAGACGGCATGACACCTCGTCGACTTTCCGCGAAGGTGGCTGGAGGAAAAATAGAAGTTGATGGTATGGCGTCCTCTTCAGGGCTCGGGGGATTTACAGTCGCAGCCTCTCTTGCCGATGCAGATCTTGAGCGACTTGCGTGCGATTCTCATGGAACCCCTCATCGGTCTAAAGGGAGAGTTTTCGGGTCTGTTGAGATTAGTGGTACCCGCGCTGGAACACACTCGCTCCGTGGTCATGGTCAATTGCGGATTCGGGATGCAGATGTTTATGAACTTCCTCTTGTAGTAGCAATGCTTAAGATGCTCCGAGTGAAATCACCTGATCGGAATGCTTTCGGCTCAAGTTTTATTCAGTTTCATATTGCAGGCCCTCATGCATATCTTGATGAAATTGAGCTAGCCGGTGATGCGATAAGTCTTGTTGGGAATGGAGAGGTTGGTTTTGATGGTGACGTCCAGATGACTTTTCGGTCGATAATGGGAGATGCAGAGGAGCAGCTTCCAGCGATGAAGCGAATGCTTGGCGGTGCCAGCGGGCAATTTCTCCTTCTGCACGTCGACGGATCTCTGGGCTCGCCTGAACTTTCCACAGAAGCGTTTCCTACACTTGCCGCAGCAATACAAAAGTTGCAGTCGCAGCGGCAAGAAAAGACCAGGCCTCGGCGGACGGCTAGTTGGCCGGCCCAACCGGAAGTAAGTGGTGCAAGTGATTTATAGATACGGTAGTAAGTTTCGCCATGGGTTATGCAACAATCGTGGTGACTGTTCCTGATCGGCTGCTTAATGAGCTGAAAGAGTAGTATTCGTTGGATAGTTGTACGGTAAGCAAAAAGTTTTATAGGAGTAGGATGAAGGTGACGCAGAATGACAGAATGATTCGTCAAAGTCTTTCATTTATAAAAATGCATGGCCTCGGTAATGACTATATTTATATTGATCGGTTCACCGAATCAGCGTTATTTGATCCAGCCGCTCTTGCACGACTACTCGCTGATAGGCACCGCGGTATCGGTGGAGATGGTTTGATACTTGTTGAACCGTCGAATAAAGCGGCAGCAAAAATGCGAATGTTTAATGCAGATGGAAGCGAATCTGAGATGTGCGGAAACGGCGTGAGATGTGTCGGGCACATAGTTGTCTCACGTGGCTATGCAACAACGGGAAAATTGACTATTGAGACCGGACGAGGAATCTTGAATCTTGTCGTATCTCCATCAAGTTCGAGGCTCAGTCAGGTCCGGGTTGATATGGGACAGCCTCTACTTGAGCCAGATGATATTCCGGTTGATTCTTCTCTAGTGAATGGACCCGTTATTGATTTCAGTTCAGCAGTTATTGGTAATCATTCTGACTGGTGGGATTCGGCGATCTTAGACACTCGCATGACGTGCGTTTCCATGGGCAATCCCCATGCAATCTTTTATTGTGGTGATGTTGAGAAAGTCCCGCTGGAAACCATTGGGCCAATCATTGAAAATCATAGTTTCTTCCCACATCGAGTAAATGTCCATTTTGTCGAGTGTCAATCAAACGATCGGGTGAAGATGGTGACATGGGAGCGGGGAAGTGGGCCCACCCAGGCATGTGGTACAGGAGCTTCAGCGGTATGTGTTGCCGGGAGGCTCACTGGCCGTACTGATGAAACAATCAGAGCAGAGTTGCCAGGAGGAGAGTTGGAGTTGTCTTGGGATGGGCAGGGTTCTGTCTTCATGTCAGGCCCTGCGGAAGAAGTTTTTCAGGGGGTTTGGGAGGGTTTGGTTCCCAAGCCGGTTGGTTCTCAAGGGGGCTAGCGTAATCTGAGACGTACAGTTGTCCTTGTTTCTTTCGGGTGTCAGTCAACTAGTCAAATATTCGGCGTACAAAAAGCCGATAAGTTTTGCCATGAAAATACAATCTCAATTGGCTATCGGCAGCTGTTCTCTTGTAGCAACGGCTGTTATTCGCCGATGGCTCGGAACGGTACGCTCTCGTGTGCAGTACGGTGATCACTTAGTAGATCCTGTTCATCAAGACTTTCGTGGTCCAAAGATATATGTTTTTTGGCACGAGAATATTTTGATGCCACTTTACTTGCGTGGACATTGCAATATAGCAATGCTTTTGTCTCGCCATGCGGATGCCAATGTCCTTGATCGAGTTGCACGGATGATGGGCTTTGGTGTGGTTCGTGGAAGTACCTTCCGTGGTGGCTCCACTGCTCTACGCGAATTAGCTCAAAGGGCGAGAAATGAAAGTCTTACGATTACTCCTGATGGTCCTCGCGGTCCTCGTCGTCGTCTTGCTGTTGGATGTGTGTTTCTTGCAAGCACCTTGAACATTCCAATTGTCGCGATGGGGTTTGGGTATGATCGGCCATGGCGGCTGGGCACGTGGGATAAATTTGCAATTCCTCGGCCGGGTAGTCGGAGTCGTACCGTGGTTAGCAGACCAATCTATATCCCCCCAAACCTTGGCCGAGATGGCCTCGAGATACATCGTGTTGGGGTGGAACAGATATTGAATCACTTGAGCAATGATGCTGAGAAATGGGCTCTTGCAGGAGGACGTCGAATCGGAGACTACTCTGCGCAACCTAAAGTTTCGCGAGTTGCAAAATGGTCAACTTCTTTAGAGGGGCCTCAAGGCATTTCTCTTGCCGAGGAATTCGATCGTCTAGAGATTGAGCCGGGTGTGCTACTGAAACCCTTAAAGGCTACCGGATAAACTTCTGACGGTAAGCCAGGTAGTCAGAGAAGTTTTTTGTACTGACTGTTTTCATCTGAATGATCACTCTGTTCGAGCGTCTCAATCCGTCTTCTTAATCGTAGGACCTCCTCTCTGAGCAATTGAATTTCCGTTTCTATGAGAATAGGTTTTGCAGCAGTGTTCTTCGGCTTTTTCTGAAGCAGTTTTGAGTTTGCTGGTTCAGGTAAGCGTCGTCGAACTGTCTGTGTGTTTAGACCTTCAGGAGGTAAATCATTTGCAGGCACGCCAATGAGTGCTTGTTCTAGAGCCGGATCGATGCTTTGTAAGGCAACATCTGTTTGCCTTGATTGGCCACCAGGCAAAACGTACTGAAGCGAAACCAATGTGCCTGGTGCGGTGTTCCTCACAAAATGATTGAGCTCATCCGGTGACCGCACGGGGCGATTGCCAAAAGCAACAATGACACTTCCGGGAGGTAAGCCTGCATTAGACGCAGGAAGGCTCTGCACAACGCCAAAGACGTAAGCCCCTGTCTGGCTTGGCAGCCTGTATCTCGTTTGAGTTGCCGGATCAATTGGTAAGGTTCTGACTCCTAGTGCAGTTCGGCCCTGATAGCTATCGGGAGTTGTGCGCCCTGAAGGCTTAATTGCTGGAGGTTGCTCAAGCATCGGTGGTTGTGAAGAAACTGCCTGCGGAGCAGGAGTCGGTTGTGTGCTGTTTGGTGTGGAAAATCGAGAAGGTAGGTTTGTCTCGGATTGCCGGGGTCGTGTTGAGGTGATTTGCGGAGGGACTGTGACTGACGGTGGACTGAATAGAGGAGCTTCTGACGTACTTGAACCAGTTGTTTGCGTCGGTGATTGAGAGAATCGAGAAGCGTCTTTTTCCAAGGAAGACAATCCACGACTATCTGCAAATTGGGACGGCGGAATCTGGGCAGGTGTACGACTTTCGGGAGGCCGGGTGCGTGCTGTCATGGTGACTTCGTTGACGCCTTCAGTGCGACCAATAAGAGCACGTACTCGTTTGTCTGGTGGAATCGCTGCCAAGATTGCTGCCAATTGATCCGCCGTTTGGACAGGCTCGCCATCAATTGCCAAGAGTACGTCTTGGGCTTGGATACCTGCTTGCATCGCTGGGCTCGGATCAGAAACCTTCACGATGACAAGTCTTCCAGTGATGATCGAGTCATCAACAATAAGCCCAAGCCAGCCAGAATCCTGCGGTCCTTTCTTGGTTTTTAATAAATTCTTTTTTGTTGAATTATCGTCGGGCTTTCCCTCTTCATTCGCCAGCACGGTCACTGTCTCAGGTCGCTTTTCTATCTTTTCTTCATCGACGTCTTTGCTTTTTGTAGTATTCCGCTTCGGGGGAGTCAGCTCTTCGGGCGAGAAAGAATCGGAATCTTGAGTCTCTGAGCTGTTCTCGACTGGAATTGCTTCCTTCTCTGAATGGAGTGGGATTTGGAGCGGCTCTCCAATCGAGATGTCCTCAGCTCCGAGTTTTTCAGGTGATTCCTCAGCGAAGGAGCGCACGTCGTTGTTCGTAGGGAGTGCAAAAAAAACAGAAAGTGCACATGCGAAAAACCAGTGTTTCAAAGGGATGCCACTGCAACAACCAAAAGAGGATTTTAGCATGGTGATCTACCAACGAGACATTAATAGGAGGATACGACACAACATAGCTTAGTGGACTTCAGCTCGGTTTTCAGGAGGCAGTAGAAAATAAAGCTATTTTCGATCAAATTTGTTAAGAATTCAGAACAGAAATCCACTATGAAAGTCTATGGCGGACTTGATTTGGCGAGTGAAAATTCTTCAGGAATCAAACCCACAACTTTTCCACCAACGGTTTCAACAACATCACGACTACGAGACAGCCATGAACAGCGTTTATTTGGAAGGTTGTTTGACAGCAGTGCTAGCACTTCTATACTCTCCGCCGAGCGGGAGCATTTCTTTTTCATGAAACTTGGTCATGAATGGAAGGTGATCTTGTTAAGAGCTAATGATCGATTGCATTGGATTAATGCCGGGAGCTGCCCCGGGACATGGAGTGTCGCAAAACGTGGCAAAAATGAACTCTCACCACCCTTCAGGACGGTTTCAAAAAGCACCCCAAGCTTCTAGAGGATGTGCAAGGAGAGGTCAGGTTCAGCCTATAGGGGAAGTAAGCCTTCCGGAAGTTCCGGCCCCAACCGTGTCGAAGCTGCCGCGAGAATCATCTGAGGAGGGAACTTCCTCGTTTGTTGCGTCATGTGCGACGGGTGAACGAATAAAAGAAGCACTTTTTTCCAGGCTTGGAAATGAGCGTTTTGCAGTGTGGTTTGGAGGCAACTTTGAGGTTCACGTCTCTGAAGCTGGAGCAAAAGAGAGCATTCCTCAGGTGGCAGTCCTGTATGACCCTAATTGCCCCGGAGACTGGCTCAGGAAGACCTTCAACGGAGATGTGGTTCATTGTGCTAGTGAAATCTTGGGCGGGCCTGTGGCAGTAAAATGGAGCCCTCTTGAGCAAGCCTCTTTCGAAGACTCAACACCCGCGCACGATACGAGAGAGGCTGGTACTCCGAGGAGCTCTATTCCCGTTCCAAACAGATCGGAAGTTCACAAGGCACGAGGGAGTCAGGAAAAATCGCTCTCTACTGGGACGAACTGTTCCAATCCGCGAGAAACGTTGCCGAGGAATACCAAAAAAGACAGTTTACGACGCCCTGCGGTCAGGTTAGACGAATTCTCAGTCGGCTCGAGCAATCGGATGGCGTACGCAGCGGTTGAGCTGGCAGCCAGCCGTCTCGGTGAAATGTCTCCAGTGCTCGTGCATGGTCCAAGTGGTGTTGGAAAAAGTCATCTATTGGCAGGAATATGCCACCATGCTCGTCAATCCCGACCTGGCTTGGCCGTAGCCATGTTCTCAGCAGAGCAATTTACTACGAATTTCTTGCAAGCACTGCATGGAAGTGGTCTGCCTGGCTTTCGGAGAAGTTGCCGAGCAGTTGATTTATTAGCTATCGACGATCTGCAATTCTTCGTTGGAAAGCGAGCAACCTTGCTTGAGTTGCAAAGTACGGTGGATTCGCTTCACCGGGCTGGTAAGCAAATAGTTTTTGCGAGTGATCGCGATATTGAAAGTCTCTCTGGTCTTGGAAGTGAGTTAACAGGCCGTTTGCGGGGGGGGATGACGGCAGGAATCATGCCTCCCGATTACGAAGTGCGACGGGGTATCGTTTCTGGCTTGGCAAGGAAGAGAGAAATCGATCTGCCGGCTGATGTTGTTGATTTTCTTGCCAACAGCCTTACCCGCCATGCCAGAGAGTTGATTGGTGGCATCAACAGGCTGGAGGCGACAAGTCACATGCTTGGTGCCCCGGTGACCCTGGATTTAGCCAGAGAGGCTCTTGCTGACCTTGTCCGATCAAGTGCTCGAAGTCTACGCCTTGCTGACATAGAACAAGCCGTATGTGCAGCATTTGGGATTTCCGAGGCCGACCTCAAGTCAACACGTCGCTCACGAGCTGTCAACCATCCTCGAATGTTGGCCATGTTTCTTGCTCGTAAGCATACTGGTGCCGCCCTTGCTGATATCGGTCGACATTTTGGTCGCCGAAGCCATTCTACCGTTCTTGCAGCTGAGAAAACCGTCCGTAAATGGATGACAGCTCAATCGAGTATTGTGCTTGCAGATGCGACGTGGGACGTTGATCAGGCAATTCGCCGTGTAGAGGACGTCTTGCGAACCGGTTGAGGCAACCACCTCTGGTTTTTAAGCTTACACGACTCCCTGCCACTCATTTTAGTCGCAGGGAGTCGGAGACAAGTTGTTCTTTTCGGCTCGCCTTGTAGCGAATACTCGATGCCGGTCCGTGAAATCCGACAACGCGTCTGTCGACGCTTACTGAACGTTTGAGTACGCAACCACGAACGATATCAAATGTAATTTGTCCCGACCAGATTCTCTCAAGGAGACGTGACTCTGTCTGGGTGTCATGAATAGGTGTGAGGACCGTCGTGTCTACTTTGATGATGGCACGAACGTCGTCGAGCTTCGATACCTGATACCGAAGTCGTGTTCTAACAGACTTTCGGGCCCCTTCTGGGAGGTCGACGATTACGGTGTCAGGGACAGTCCAGATCGTCCCCACGGTTACTGGGGCATCGGGCAAGGGTACAACCATGAGGTCACCCGTATTTGAAGGAGGGCTTGGAAAGTAGTTTTTACGGTTTATTATCCGCCCACACGAGTCAATCGTTAGTTCAGAAAGAGGCTTGCCGAGTCCGAGTTGTACGCCCCCATACCCTTCCGGTGGTGTTTCTGGACTGTCACTATCCCAACGCACTGTCTCCATGCCACTCGTTCGTGTCATCATTTTGACGTGGTCGACTAAATGCTCCAGTGTCGCAGATCCATTCTGATCAACATCAATTATTTTCCATGACTTAATTGAATCAGTGGCAGTTTCAACATGCTGAGTGGTGCCATTAATTGTTGTCTCGGTAATCGCACGATGAGATACCTCCGCTGAAATAGTTTCCCCTAGGCTAAATTTATAGCGAAGGAGTTGTGAAAGTTTTTCTGGTGCAGTCTCATCTTGGGCATTCAGCTCTCCGCTGCAAGTGAGTAGTCCTGCGAGGCAAATGAAAACAAAGTACTTCATGTCAGTTTTTTTCTTGTGCCGGGCGGGTGTGTCAAAATTCACTGCAGTCAATTTCTGATGATGTGTTCTGAATACCTCCACCCCATGCTAATTTGTCACGGAGGGTGGAGTAATAACCATGCTGGTTTGTTTCAATCAGGCAAAATTTTGGTTCAGCGCGTGATATTCGGACTTTATCCCCAGCTTTCAGTGGTAGCAGTAGGCGGCCGTCAACAACACAGGAAGAACCGTTGTTAGGAGATGGTATCACTAAGGTGTAGCTTCGAGATGCTGTGTCGATAACAGTGCGATGAGTGAGAGTGTGAGGATTCAGCGGAGTGAAGATAAACGCCTCCAGTGATTTTCTGACAATCGGGCCTCCGGCAGACATGTTGTATGCGGTGGACCCAACTGGAGTACTAATGATTAAGCCGTCGCCACGGTAAATAGTGGCCAATTCATCGTCCACGTGGAGCTCAACTTCAAAAAGTGAGAAAGGCGGGCCGGCAAGAAGTGAGGTCTCGTTGAGGCCAAGGTCACTGGCGACTATTTCATTTTCTCGTAAAACACATGTCTCAAACATCATGTGTTCGACCAGACGGAACCTCCCTGCGATGAGTTCACTAATGGCCATTTCCACTTCATTTGGCGAAAAATCAGCAAGAAATCCAAGTCGGCCAAGATTGACTCCGAGCACGGGTGTCTGCTGGTATCCCATCCACCGGGCGGTTCGAAGAATCGAACCATCTCCACCCAAGACGATGACCAGATCGGCATCGTGAGCGATGTTGGAATCAGATCCTTCTCTGGGGGATGGTTCCCACGCAGTTCTGGCTGCAAGCATGGTTTTGACATCGTGGCCAAGAGCAGTCAAAAGATTTTGAATCTCGTTGGCGAGTGGCTTCGTTTCGAGAACCTCTTCTGGGCCAACTACTGCAACACGCAGGCTTTCAGTGACTGGATTGCCGGAGCAAAGGCGGCTTCCAGTCATGATTTTAGAAGCGATGTCGTCCGTCGATGAAAGCTTGGTGTCATCAGCCATAAGGATTGAGCCTGGGGGCAAGACCACAAATTGTTCACTCGTGGTCAATCTTGAAGTGGAGTGGCCACGACAGTTGTTGCAGTGTGCCCTGAAAGCTCTCTGCAAACACCAGCAATTCCGCTCGCATCGAGCGTGAGGCTTGCAAGTAGATCGGCTCGGTCTCCGTGCTCAATAAATTGATCAGGAATACCAAGCCGTCGTATTGGGCCCGTATGAAGAGCCGCGTCGTGAATGGCCTCGAGAATCGCCGAACCAAATCCAGCTTGGAGAGTGTTTTCTTCAACAGTGACAACCCAGGGGCTCATTTGTATTCGCTTGAGGAGCGTGTCTTTGTCCAATGGTTTGATAAAGCGTGCGTTGATGAAGCCGACATTGAGCCCTTCTTTTTCGAGTTCTTCAACTGCCGTCAAGCATGATCCAGCAAGAGTGCCACACCCGATAATCAGGCCGTCTGGTCCATCAATAAGTGATTCGCATTGCCCCATGCTTACAGCCAGTCGGTCTTCCCCGAAGCGGTTACTGAGGCCCGGTTCAAGAACCGCTTTTGGATACCGAATGGCAACAGGTCCGTCATGCTTAAGTGCCCATGCAACCATTGACTTGAGGTCATGTTCATCGGCGGGAGCGAGGACGGTCATATTTGGGAAAAGTCGCATGTAACCCAGATCAAAGACGCCATGATGCGTGGGACCATCTGGTCCAGTGAGTCCGGCGCGGTCTAGCATGAATATGACCGGTAAATTCTGTAAGCAGACCTCTTGAAAGATTTGGTCATAGGATCGTTGGAGAAACGTACTGTAGATGTCAACGATAGGTCGGCATCCAGCTTTCGCTTGACCGGCAGCAAAAGCAACTGCATGTGATTCGCAAATGCCGACATCAAAAAAGCGATCAGGAAAAGCTTCTCGCACAGCCTCAAGTTTGTTTCCTTGACACATCGCAGCCGTCATGACTGTCACTCGGTCATCATGCTTCATACAATCGGCGATAGCAGCACTCGCAGCATCTGTGTAGACCCGCACCGAGGATTTCTTGACCGCAACAATACAATCATCATCATCGCATTCGAACGGAGCAGGTGTGTGAAAAAAGACTGGATCGTCTACTGCAGGTTTGAATCCATGCCCTTTTTCTGTGAGAACATGTAAAAGAATGGGGCCTTCTTCATCTTTGACGAGTTCGAGGTATCGAATCAGATTCGGGAGCGTATGCCCCTCTACAGGGCCAAAATATCGAACCCCGAGAGCTTCAAATAACATGCCGCCGTGAAGTGTGGCTTTGAGTGAATCCTTCACATTTACGAGCATTCGCTCCATGGATTCTCCAACCATAGGCACGCCTTTAATTAGATTCCCTGCTTTGTCACGCAGGCCTCGGTACCAAGGATTGGTTCGTACCACATCTAGGTACTCTGCCAAAGCGCCCACCCTTGGGCAGATCGACATCCGGTTGTCATTGAGGATGATGAGGAGACGCTTTTTCAAAAATCCAGCGTTGTTGAGCGCTTCAAAAACAATTCCAGATGGGAGTGCCCCGTCTCCGATGACTGCAACACTATGGCGATCGTCGTGACCCTGCAATGAGTCTCCACTGGCGAGGCCAAGAGCTGCGGAAACACTACAGCCAGCATGGCCAGTCATGAATAAGTCGTAAGGGCTTTCAGAAGGATTTGGGAATCCCATAAGGCCACCACGAGTTCGGATTGTATCGAACTGGTTATATCTCCCCGTAATGAGTTTGTGGGGATAGATTTGGTGCCCAGTGTCCCAGATGAGGCGGTCTTTGCTAAAGTCAAAAACACGGTGAAGGGCTAAGCAAAGCTCAACGACACCTAAATTTGATGCAAAGTGTGCAGTTCGACTCGCAGCAACCTGGCACAACGCTTGCCGCATTTCTGTTGCAAGACTTTCAAGATCGTCGGGAGAAAGTCCCTGAAGGTCTTGCGGTGACTCAATCGTTGGAAGGAAAGTCGACATTATCTCCGAAAGCTCCTGCGTAATATCATCTTCATCAAATCACTATCTCATCAACGGAGATCGAGAGTCTACCTCATATAGTTGTAGGCTGGCGACAGCCCTTTGCGGAGCTAGGAAGAAAGTGAAAAGCCTATGTTTGACGGCTCACAATCCATCTGGCCAGTGCACTGAGTGATTCAGCAGCGTCGCCGTAACCAGAGATCGCAGCCATCGCGTGCTCAGAGAGGGCATCAGCTCTTTTTCGGCTGAGTTCCTTCCCAATTACTGTGGGGAAGGTGATTTTGCCCCGCTCAGCATCTTTTCCTACACGTTTGCCCATACTCGATTCAGACCCCTCTGCATCGAGAAGATCGTCGGCTATCTGAAAGGCGAGGCCGAATGATTCACCGTAGTCTTTCAGGTCGCGTCTGCACTGAGCATTGCCACCCGCAGCCAAGCACCCAAGATCAAGTGAAGCCAAGAACAAGCAGCCAGTTTTTCGTCGATGAATTCGCTCCATCCAGTCCACCTGCTGTTCAGGTGTTTGGTTGGAGAGATCAGAAACCCAGCCTCGCTCTGCAGCAAGATCATCCACTTGTCCGCCAACGAGTGACTCTGCACCTGCTGCTTGAGCTAATACTCGACAGGCTTCGGGAACAACATCTGCGGGCATGCCACTGGCGAGTACCTGAAATGCGAGTGGCTGGAGAGCATCGCCGCAAAGTATGGCCGTCGCTTCGTCAAAAGCACGATGGCAGGTTGGACGACCTCGTCGTAAATCGTCATCGTCCATTGCAGGAAGATCATCATGAACGAGGGAGTACGCATGGATCATCTCAACCGCCAGAGCAGCCGGAGCAGCTTGTTCCCAGGTTCCCCCACACGTCCTCGCTGCTTCCAATGCCAAGGCGGGGCGAAGCCTTTTTCCTGGAGCTAACAGAGCATGTCGCATCGCCTCGACCAATCGAGGGGCTGCCTGGTCAGAGAACGTCAAAGCGGATTCGAGTCGCGGGTTGATAAACTCCTGAACTTTCGTGAGTGTTTCTTGAACCAGCTTTTGTAAAGAGTCGACAGAGGCATTCATAGAAGTCTCAAAAAAAGAATCAGAATCAGGGTCTCACTCAGACCAACATATCCAAAGGCATCCGGCCTCTTGTTCATCAACGAGTTTCTACACGTGTTTTACGCTCCAGCCGTGGGGTCGTCCATTCCGGGCAGTTGATGTCGAGTCCCTTGGTGATCAGTGGAGGTCTTTTGTCGTTTTCGTGTGGCTTTCCGTGTCTTCACCTTAGTGGTTGTTTTTCGCGAAACTGTTTCACTTTCAGCTGAGCTGGTGGTGTTCTCGAAGACCGGAGTTCCATCTTCATCAATTCGCACGAGAGTGACAACTCGCTGCTCTATGTCACTGAGCTCTTCATGCAGGTGACGCAATAAGCAGACGCCTTTTTCGTATGCGGCGAGAGATTCCGTGAGGCCTAAATCCCGGGACTCCATCTTGTGAATGATCATGTCAAGTTCATCGAGTGATTCTTCGAAAGAAGGCTGTTTCTTTGTTGTTTTTAGATTTTTTTCAGTCATATACGTCTCGTTTTAGTTACGTGTCTTTGGGATTTTCGCCCGTGTCGCGGTGTCTTGACTTCATGCTTCGTTCAACACGACTGTGCAGTTCACCCTCGGCTAGCCTTGTGATAATGGTGGTTCCCAAAGGAGCTTGACGCCACGAGTTGATGGACTCGTTTGTGGTTGCATTCGTTGTAACGGAGTAACCTCGGGAGAGAATTCCAATAGGGTTATTGGCTTCGAGGAGAGCTGCAGCCGTGGACAACTGATCCTTCGCTTGTTGTGTTTTCTGGAATCCCTCGTGCTGTAGCCGCAGAGCCTTTTCGTTGAGCAGGCGTCGCGTCATATTGATTTCACGGTATGGTGATGCAAGTGGTTGTGCAGCAGCGAGTCGATTCAGGTTTTGGCGGGCTGATGTAACGCGTTGAACCAACTCCTGATTCATTCTTCTTGCAGAAAGTTGCAGGCGGTCGAGGACCTGTTGGCGCTCTGCAGCAATGTGGACGGCAGCATCAGTTGGGGTCAGCCCACGAACATCCGCGACGAGGTCAACAAGAGAGAGATCAATTTCATGGCCAATTCCAGAAATAATTGGAATTGTAGATGCAGCAACTGCCCGCACGAGAATCTCTTCATTGAATGACCAGAGGTCCTCAAGACTTCCACCGCCACGAACAATTGCGATGACGTCAAGCCGTGGATGTATCTGTTCTGCTTTCACTAACTCCGAAGCCAACTCCTCTGCTGCACCAGCTCCCTGCACGCGAGATGGAAAAAGCACAACATCAGCAATCGGCCATCGGTTTACAAGGGTTGTGAGAAAGTCTGCAACGGCAGCTCCGGATGCACTGGTAATGAGTCCAATACGACGAGGGTACTGGGGCAGACTTCGTTTTCTGGTAGCAGAAAAGAGACCTTCTTCCTCAAGGCGTGTATGTAATTCACGTAGTTTTGCCTCGAGTGTGCCCATTCCTAAAGCGTGGCAACGGTCGATCGTCAGTTGGTAGCTCCCTCTGGGAGGGTAGACTTCAATTCGGCCGTGACAGACCACCTCCATGCCGTCGGTAGGCTCTATGGCAAGTGAGCCTCGAGTGCCTCTCCAGATGACACTGCGAAGGAGTGCTGTTTCGTCTTTGAGCCCTAAGTAAATATGCCCGGATCCCGCAGTCACTAAATTGGTGACTTCGCCTGTAACCCATACATCAGTAAACCGTGATTCAAGGTGATCCTTGACGCGAGCGGTTACCTGCGACACGCTCAGGGCATCATCAGGAAGATCTGCAGGTTGTTTTTTGGTTCCACGCTTCATTCCACATATCATACCAATCTGCGACGAAGTCGCTCTACCCAGTTCACTAATATCGAGTTCACCATGACATCACAGCCAGTATCTGAGAGAACCCCCCCTCGGTTTGCTCTTCTCATTGTTTTTTTGACAGTTTTCATCGATCTCCTGGGATTCGGTATCGTTCTGCCAGTGATGCCAAGACAGGCGGAGCCTTACTTAAGTGAACTCGGTGTATCGCCAATAGCAGCCGGCGGAATCATAGGTATTCTGTTTTCGGTATTCTCACTAATGCAATTTATTTTCAGTCCGATATGGGGGCGACTATCCGACAGATTCGGAAGAAAGCCGCTCTTGATTTTGAGCCTGCTGGGTTCGGTAGTTTTTTACGCGTTATACGGCTATGCCGTGTCTTTGCCATTTGATCAATCGCAACTCGCATTGGGTCTGATGTTATTTTCACGTGTTGGAGCAGGGATTGCCGGGGCAAGTGTGGGGACTGCAGCTGCCGTGATTGCAGATTGCACCACGCCAGAACGGCGAGCACGGGGTATGGCATTAATCGGCATCGCATTTGGAGCAGGATTTACGCTTGGCCCACTTATCGCGTATTTTGGCTTATTCATTTTTAATGAGCGGCCTTGGGGCGTTGGAGCGCTGGCGTCACTCCTTTCATTCGTAGCACTCCTCTTGGCAGTTTTCGTTTTCCGAGAGACGAGGGTCCCTGGTCGAAATGCAGCAAAGGAATTTTTCAGCATCAGTCGAACCTTGTCAGTTCTCCGAATCCCGGCGGTTGGTGGTCTGATTCTTATTTATTTCTTGGCAATCTTTTCATTCGCAAATTTTGAGGCAACACTCGCGCGGTTTACTCGGGCTGCGTTTGGAATGGCCGACGACGATAACTTTTTGGTATTCGCTGCTATAGGTGCAGTTTTGGTTGTGGCAGGCGGCCTGTATCGTCCTCTCGCCAAACGATATTCTGAAATATCGTTGATGACTGCCGGTCTCGTTCAGATGATCGTTGGACTTGGTGGGCTGGCTATGGTTTCCTGGTTGTTGTTCCAAGGGGGGGGAAGCACTGATCTTTCCACAGTCCCTGATGATCAGGGAGGCGGTCTGAAGGCTGCTTTTTATATTGCCTCGGCATTTGCGGTGTGGGGATTTGCCTTTGTGAATCCCTCAGTTTCTGCACTCGTTTCACGATCCGCAGATTCGTCTGAGCAGGGCGAGGTATTAGGGGTGAATCAGTCTTTCGCCTCGCTTGGCCGCATTCTTGGGCCACTCGTCGGATCTCTTTTGTTTGCCGTGCATGCATCTCATGCGCTGCCATTTGTTGTGGCGGTACTGACACTCTTCTGTGTTGGCGCAATCTTGATAAATGTTGCACGTTCAATTCATAAATTGAATGACTAGAAAAGGAATCTACTTCAGTCTGGGAAGTTCGGTCTGAGTCACATTATTTGATTCATCACGAATAAACGCTTCACGATTAAGGTCGAGCTGTTCTATTTTTCGATAGAGAGTGGCTCGACTGATCCCAAGCTCTTCTGCAGCCTCGGGTATTCTTCCTTCTGCTCTGCGTAAGGCTTCTGTAATCAATATCTTCTGCCAGTCATCCAGTCGCAGCGAGCCTCTGAGGTTTTCTGAAATTTTTTGAAAATCAGGAAAGGCCATCGTCTGTAATTCTTCGGGTGACGCATCAACTGTATCAACTGCAGCGAGTGATGCTAAGAGTTTCGGCTCACTTGGGTCTGCAGCTCTTCTGTGCCCTGCGCACGCAGCTGAAGCAAGGCTGATAAGCGAGACAAAAAAACTAAAATCATTTTCCTGCAAGCGGTCATTTTCGGCAGTTGCGCACAGTGCTGCCCAAGGGTGCTCACCATCGAGTACAGGAATAAACATGAGCCCATAGGTGTGATTGTGATCACTCTCGTTGTGACGCTCTCGTTTTGCCCATACGGCATGCCCATCACGAATGAATTCGTGACAGTGAGATTCTTCGAGACGCTCCGTGAGGTCGCTCGATGGTGGAACAACCAAAACGGACTCCAAAGATTCCATTTCATGAAGTTCAAACCAGCCAACTGCATCGGCTCCGGTATGTTCGGCAGCGATTTCTACGGTTGCCGCAATAACGTCTTCGATTGATCGTGAGGCTAAAAGGTGAATGCTGGTCTGATAAAGCAACATTGTCCGGCGGCCTTCGTCAACAAATCCATCACGTGCACGCTGAAAGTTGTTTCCCTCAATTTCACCAACGGGCTCACATCGAAGGATTGTTTCCGATTGGTCTCCTGATTTCTCTGGTATGCGCCTGGAAGGGATTCGAAAAATAAATTCCGTTGTACCGATTCGAATCGACATTTCAGGCCGGAGTAACATTTCTGTGACTCGTTGGCCATCAACCCAGGTGCCATTACGGCTTTCGAGATCACGAATCTGCCATTCACCGTTGGTAGCATCTCTCGATATGGCTGCGTGCCCGCGACTCGTGAGTCTGTCAGCCACAACAATGTCAGCCTCTGCTGCTCGGCCAATCGTATTATCTTGGTTCGGGCGGAGCCGGAAGCTAGGCCCATTTCGCTGCGCAATTTGAAGTACGAGTGTCGCTTCGAGTTGGAACATCGAATCTCCCAGGAAGCCTTCTGGAGGCGTTGGCGCGCTGGGAATTGAGCTGCTCGACATGAAGCCAAGTTCCTAATCAGAGAAGGGAACGGTTTTCAAGAAGTTCTGGTATTTCCAATTTGAGTACGCAGACAACTTTCAAAATGACGGTACGATGTTAGTGTTGAGACATGAGTCTATGAACCAATAGCTATGAGTTTAAATGAACTGCCACGAACCGCAATCTCATCGTAGTGGCAAACTCTGGGAAATCTGTGAAGAACTTGTGGTGCCAGAAACAGGGGTAGTTGTTGTCGGACACGGGACAGCGAATCTTGTTGGGGCGGCTGAAACCAAAAGTGTTGTTGCACAAGTTGATGCGATTTTGCCGAATATCCCAGTTGAACTGGGTTATCTTGAAGTAATTGAACCATCAATTGAAATGGCAGTAGAGCGTCTTGCTGCTCGTGGTTGTAAGAGAGTTGTTGCTCTTCCGATACTGTTGTTTGCCGCGGGGCATGCAAAACAAGATGTTCCACAAGCGTTGCAGGAGGCAGTTGCTCGTCATGGTCTAAGTGTGATGCAGGCTGATCCACTCGGGCTGCATGAGCAGATTATAAGTCTTGCTCGCCATCGCTTCTATGAGGCAATCGAGGGCCTTGACTCCATCGAAGGCGGCAGTGAGGCCCTTCTTGTAATCGGTCGAGGATCGAGTGATCCAACCGCTAGTCATCAACTTTGGAGTTTTGTGCGATCAACCTACAGTTCGTTGGTGAGTGTTGCGAAGCATCGGTTTGCGATTAGTTTCGTTGCAGCAGCGAAACCGACTGTGAGCGAAGCAGTGGATCAATTAATGCTTGGTATCAAAGGGCGGCCGCCAGTGAAGCGAGTCGTGCTCCACCCGCATCTTCTTTTTCATGGGCATGTAGAGAAACAGGTCGAAAAGTATCTGGAAAAGATGCGAAGCCAATTTCCGTCTGTGGAGTGGGTGAAAGTATCCCGCCTTGGGGCTGCTCCGGAAGTTGCGGATGCGCTGGTTGACCGCGGATTGAGATGTCTTTGCAGGGCAAATTGACTTTTAAGGCAAAATGTCACATTACCTTTGCTTAAAAAAACATCTCGTCACAGAAGCAAAAAATCGTCACAATAGGATATGTATTTTGGTGCGATGGTTCAATCTCGCGTGAGAACGCCCGTCGCAAGAATTCGTACATACATGCTTACGTGTATTTTGGAAGGAGTTTGCTGCGTGGATTGCCACCTACCAGTAGCTATCAGGCCAGTGCCATTACGTCCCAGCAGAGTGCCAGCTTTGAGCAGACTGTTTTGTGCAGTCCTTATTGGGATCTTGTTGGTGCCTGCACGTATATCAGCAGATGAACGTGAAGCTCCGACGCCGGGCCCGAATGATCGACAGATTACTTTGGCCGTGAAAAGCTATCTTGAAAGAGAACATTTCCTTCGTAAGCCGATAGATGATGAGATTGCGTCTCGTTGGTTCGATACATTTTTAGCAGCGCTTGATCCACTCAAGATTTATTTTCTGCAGTCTGATGTCGACAGCTTTGCGGAAAAAAAGACTAGCCTCGACGATCTCGTTCGGAGGGGTGATGTGAGCTTTGCGTATGAGGTTTATGATCGTTTTCTTGAGCGGGTCGATGACCGGATTCCGATTGTTGAGGAGCTGCTAAAGACAAAGCTTGATTTTAATCAGAAAGAGTCAATTGTCATAGACCGTGATATAGCTGTGTGGGCAAAGACACAGGGCGAAGTTCGTGATAAGTGGAGGCGGCGAATCAAGTATGACCTGCTTGTTCAGAAGATGGAAAAGGTAGGGCCTGAAGAGGCAAGGAAGAAGCTACTGCGTCGATACACTAGTTTCGCAAAGCGAATGCATCAGATGAACGCAGATGAACTGCTGGAGACCTACCTGTCCTCACTCACGAGTTCCCTCGACCCACATACCAGTTTCATGTCGCCAGGAACGCTTGAGAATTTTGAAATTACGATGAGGCTGCAGCTCGATGGCATCGGAGCTTCTCTGAAAGGCGAAGACGGCTATACCACGGTGGCCGAAATTGTTCCCGGAGGTGCTGCTGACAAAGATAGTCGGCTTAAAAGAAAAGATCGTATTGTTGGTGTCGGTCAGGGGCGTGAAGGAGAGTTAGTCGACGTTGTTGATATGAATCTCAATGATGTTGTGAAACTCATCCGTGGCAAGCGCGGGACGGTGGTTCGTCTCAAGGTCATTCCAGTCGGCCAGACAGTGCCGACGGTTTATGACATTGTTCGGGCTAAAATTGAACTACAAGACAGTGCGGCCCGTGGAGAAATCATTGAAGAAGGGATTAAGCCAGACGGTAGTCCTTATCGCATCGGGGTAATTAATCTGCCAAGTTTTTATATGGATATGGCAGCTGCACGGCAGGGACGGGCTGATTACAAAAGCAGTACTCGTGACTGCCGGAAGCTACTGGAAGGGTTTCGTGAACAACGAGTTGACTGCGTCGCTTTAGACCTTCGTAGCAATGGAGGTGGTTCTCTGCCCGAATCAATTTCTCTAACAGGACTTTTCATCGATACAGGTCCTGTAGTTCAGATTAAGGACGCTGATCAACGAGTGCAGCAGTATGACGATTTGGAGCCCGGTGTGGTTTGGGATGGCCCACTCGTTGTACTCGTTAACAAGTTCAGCGCGAGCGCGAGTGAGATTGTCGCTGGAGCAATCCAGGATTATCACCGCGGTCTCGTTATCGGTGATTCAGCCACGCACGGAAAGGGAACTGTGCAGAGTCTGCTTGATCTTGGACGGCAGCTTTTCCAGCGTTTGCCAAATGCTCCCTCGCTTGGTGCGTTAAAAATTACAATGCAACAGTTTTATCGTCCGGGTGGACTCAGTACTCAGATGGAGGGTGTGAAAAGTGATGTTGAATTACCGAGCATAACGAATCATCTCCCTGTTGGAGAGGCTGATCTTGATAATGCAATTCCCTTTGATCGGGTTGATCCAGCCGATTTTATATCAACCGATAAAGTGACTGATCCAATGTTGAAGGTCTTACGGGAGCGGTCAGCTGAGCGTATTGCAGTCGATGAAGAGTTTCTGGAGCTTGCTACAGACATTGCTCGCTATGAGGAAAGAAAAAATGAAAAAACAATTTCACTTTTAGAATCAGATTTCATGAAAGAGTGGAACGAAGGGAAGGCCGCAGAAAAAGAAGAAGAAAAGAAACAGGAAGAAAATGCGGGACCACGACGCCCAGTTGTGACACGCGACTTCTATTTCGATGAGGCAATGAGGGTGACAACAGATTATCTCGCGATATTGTCTGGTGCGATGCCATTCATAGCGAAGTCTGGCGGTGATTAGCGACCTGAAAGCATCGAGTAAGGTTTGCTAGGCGGACGTTTGATTCCGCATAGATTGTCACGAAGATTGTTGGAGAAGTATTTTCATTGCATCAATTGCGTTTGGATGATGGGGTTGTTTCTGTAGGTCCTTCCAGATGCAACTTGAATTTACTCGTTTGTTTCCACCTCGCATGCGGGGAGCTTCAGCGGCCCACCTTGGTGGTGGACTGTTCGTAAACTCTGCGAGAGATGAGTACCATTCTTTGCGTCGTAGTGGGGTGGTGTCTGAGACGACATAGAGGTTTTCTGGTGAAGGAAGTTCACTGACGTCGCAGATAACAGAGACTGCATCATCAACATGGATCAAGTTAAGCCAACTGTCGGGATCAGCAGGGATTGGTTTGTTTTCTCTGATATCAGTCACTCGTGGCAGTCGGCCGGGTCCATAAATTCCAGCGAGTCGGAGTACGACGCCCGGCCCCTTAGGGTGCTTTCCAAGAGTAGCCTCTGCTTCAAGAAGCACCTGTCCTGCCTCTCGTGTGGGGCAGGCGGGTGTTGACTCATCGACGTCGTCAGTAGCCTCATTTCCCCACACGCCGGTCGAGCTGATAAATATGACCCGAGGGTTGTTGGGTGTTTGTTCAAGAACACGAAGGAGTCCACCGACGTGAACATCGTGATAGCTTGCATTTGCATCTTTATCAAATCCGACCGCCCAGAGAACGGTGTCCACCTCTGGTAAGCCCTGGAGGCGTTCTGGTGATCCGTCAGCAGCCGTTACATCTCCAATAATTGGATGAATATCTGCTGCCGATAGGATTTGGGCATTTGCTGCACTACGAGTTGTAGCAAAAACAGTTGATCCTGATTGAAGCCAACGGTGTGCAACCCTCTGGCCCAGGTAGCCGCATCCAACAATTAATCGAGATGGGTTTTTTGATTTTCTACGATTCATCGAGAGTTTTTGGTTCTGTAGGATACGAATTGTTTTGTAGTGTCACCTGTCTTTCCAACCATGCACTGAGAATGACCTGAGCCGCAACAGCATCGTGTCGCTCTTTTTTTCGGCCACGAGTGAGCCGTGCAGGCCTCAGGAGTCCGGACGCTTCCTGAGACGTGTGACGCTCGTCTTGAAAGACTATTGGCCGTTCGGTGACATCTGACAACCAGGTCGCAAACTTCTCCACTTCAGATGACATTTCACTATTTCTTCCGTCAGAGTGGATGGGGAGTCCAACAACGAATCCGACAATTTCTTCCTGTTCCACGAGCTTCAAAAAAAATATGGCATCAGATTGTCGGTCTCCGGTTGTTTTATGCACCAGGAGAGGGCTTGCAATCATTCTTTCGGCATCACAAATCGATATGCCAATCCGGCGGCGACCATAGTCAACACCGGCAAGTCGACCCGAAGGGAGTTTTGTAGAATTCATTTTCCGGGAAGACTCGTATGAAAAGATTTCTTGGCGAATCGTCCCTGCTGAAGGAAACGGAGTGTTTCCTTCTGCACATCCGTGTTCTCCATCATACGTGAGTGGCGAACAGGTATAACCAGAAAGCCGTCTGAACCTTGAAGTTGTGTTTCTGACACGCGAACAATTGCATCATCGTCACCTTCAAGGAGTGACGAATACCCCTCGTTGTCACCTTTGCCGCCAGCTATAATTCCGTACCGGAACGGGGGTGTCTGAAGTTCACGACTGATACGGTCCCAGTGCAGTACAAGTTCCCGAGCTGCACCAGACGCCAGGTTTCTGAGCAAGTGATTGCTTGCGGCCAGTCGAGCGAGGTCTGATCCTTGATTGGGTGGGCCAAGCATTACCATGCGATTGATTCGACTGACAGTGTCCGGTTGTGCATCTTGTAGCCACCGCCGCACAACAAGATTTCCCATGCTATGGCCTACAAAACTGATGGCGGTTGTTGGCGGTAATCCTGCGACCACCCTGCCTAGTGAATGGGCGTGTGATGCAAGGGGTGCTTGAGGGCTTGCATACCCAAATGTCAGGATACTGGCAGTCATGTTTTCTTCAAGAAATGTAACAAGAGGCTTCATGGCACTTCGCCCTTCACCAAGACCATGAAGAACAATGACGGCTTTTTTTTCAACAGGGGCTATGCTTCCGACTTTCATGAGTTCAGAAAATTGAGCAGAGCAGCTTTTAAGACTTCCTTCGGTGACAACACGATCATCTGAATCTAAGAGCCGGTACGCTTTGGACTGGACGTGCTGCTGTATTCGCCAATTACTGACAACTCGTTTATCCGACCATTGCAACGCATCAGTAGCGGCCGTGAAGTTCTCAAAAATTCTGCTGACCCAGTGTTTTTCATTACTGTCTGGGGCGAGTGATTCCGTACCAGTAACTTGCTGAATCGCAATGATGAGAAAGCAGGATGAGACGGCACTCAGTTGCAGTACAGAGAATATTTTTAGAAATACGATATTTCTTACAGATATTCGTGCCATTCTTTACTTTCTAGCTCAGCGACTACTTTGCGAATATGCTCCTCGTGCGATCTATCAGCAACCAAGGTGGCATCATCAGTGTGTACTAGAAGGGTATTCTCCAGGCCCAAAGTGACAATGAGGTGGTCGTCGCAGGTGTGCACAAGGACGTTCTTTGAATCGATTCCCAAGTGACGACCAACAACAGTATTTCCATTTTCGTCGTGCCCTCGTTGCCGAGCGACAGCAGACCAACCACCGAGATCATCCCATGCAAACGGTGCTTCGATCACAGCGACTTCCGTAGCATGTTCGAGCACAGCGTAGTCAATCGAAACACCTTTTATTGCGGCAAATTCCGCTGAAAAGATTTCATTGCGTTGAGGGGTTTCCCAGTTGTCTGCGATACGTCTTAAGTGCTTCAAGCAGTCGGGTTGATGTTCCGAAAGTGCTTTAATGATTGTTTTTGCCCGCCAGACAAAGATTCCTGCGTTCCAGAGGAAATTGCCGGCGGCGAGATATTCTTTTGCAACATCGACAGGCGGCTTCTCCCGGAATTGAGCAACACGGTGAACCGGTGCATCATCTTTTTTGTGCGGTAGGGTCTCTCCCTGTTGAATGTATCCATAGCTGGATGATGGAGTCGATGGACGAATCCCAAACGTGACAAGTCGATCCGGGCTTTGATTGACAAGATCATTTGCCTGCAGCAGAGCTTTCTGGAAGGATTCAGTCGGATCAATTACATGATCGCTGGGCATGACTGCCATCGTTGCGTCAGCGTCTTGTTGAAGTACAAGCAAGGCAGCAAGTCCGATACACGGCGCGGTGTCTCGTTTACAGGGTTCACCAACAATTGCAGTTGGCGGCAGCTCTGGTAACTGCTCTTGGACAGCTTCTGTAAGTCGCATGTTGGTGACAATGAGGGTTCGCTCCGGGGGGACGAGCCCTTGAAGCCTCCCTACGGTATCTTGAAGAAGTGTCTCTGAGCCTGCAAGCGGCAGCAATTGTTTTGGTAGTTTTGCACGGCTTGATGGCCAGAAACGGGTGCCTGATCCGCCCGCCATAATGATTGCGTGTAGCATAAAAAATATTCTCGAAGAGGTGTGATTTCTGAGAATCCTCAGATTGCCCGAATAATGTGCGGGCCGTCAATGCGGTTTTTTGGAAAAATATCAGACTTTGCAATGAGTCGTAGATCTTCGTCATCAAAAATTGATGCAGCGTCGAGTTCCACGTGCACACCTGGTGCCACAATGATACCAGCTTGTTGAAGATGCCGGATGGCATACGCATTGAGCGCTTGCTGAACTGTTTCGGGCGAGTCTTTGGCAGTACCGGACGGATTTTTAAGCGGCGCAAAACCTTCTGCCGGATCAATCTCCACAACAGTCACACTGTCGGCTACGGGCATCAAGTCAAAGATAAATCGTTCGAACTTGAAAGCATTCGGTGCCGATGGCTGAATGAAGCGGCCATGCTCATTGATGAACGGAACTTTTTTATGTGCGATGTGTAACGGAAGCTTTGCTTGGGATGAAGCAACACCTTCTAGGAAATGTGTTTCGAATGCATGGATTCCAATACTACCTGCAAAGAATCGTAACTTTCCGTCCGAAAGCCGCTCCGCAGCGATGGGTTGAGGCAAATCACTGTATTCGATGATTCTTGTTACACCACCTGATTTAGTGACAACGCCAACCCGCTCCTCAGGATCAAGCTTCGGAATGACCTGTGTTGAAAGTGAAGATCCAGAGAGCAGATGGTGGCCAAGAAATTCTGGATCGAGTGGCTTCGCAAGAGGGTTGTCTACCTGAAAGCTCACGAGCGTGTGGCAATCCTGCTGACGAAACCAATCAAGACCACCACTTTCCGTAAGCGCCTGTAACATCCCCCCATGTCCGTCCGGTGCAATTGCAACATGATCACATGCATCGAGAAGAAGGCTACCAGTCGTCGCATCAAATACAGGTAGATTTCCTTGGCAGAAAAAAAAGATTTGATCGGCATCGAGCCCACAGAAATTTGTCTCAGCAAGAAATTTGCGGGTTGCCATGTCTGTGGCAGCACTTGTCATAATTGCAAGGGGGATACGACTTCCAAATCGCTTCTTAATCGCACTTAGATGTCCAAGGAGCACATCGAAAAGAGTTGCTTTCGATACAGTTGCAATAGGGAATGTTCCTTTTGGCTCGTCAAACCCAAGCCGAGTGCCTTGGCCGCCTGCCATCAAGATCGCACCTACCTGGGCGGTACGTAGGCATTCGTGCCCCCGACTCAGAGCATCGGATGATACCGTGTCCCGCTCCCCAAGTTTGTGACAACGCGGTGTTGCTGTATTTTCAAAACCTTGATGTTTTGCGGAACTTTTTTTTTCATGGCGGGCTTTGACTAATTTTTTGCAAGAAGCAATCTCACGCCAATCGATTGCCATGAGCTGGGATTCCAGACGACTGCGTTCTTCTTCAGAGAGTCGATCCCAGTGGGCAAGTAGATGCTGTTCCCCGTGCGGTTCTAAAAGATTGAGAAGCGTAGTTGGTGATGGCATGAGTGGTGTCGTGCAAATGAAATTGTTGCCAGATTAAAAGCCACGAACCCAATTCCACAGCAAGAAGCAGAGTAGGGGGAAAAGGATAAAAATAAGACCGTACGTGAAAAGTGTAGTCCAAATGTGCTCGGGCCAACGCGCCATGTTCAGTGCATGTCTCGGGTGTAATGTGACTATGGTGTACTTGATTCTAACGGCTTATTCACAGTTAGGAAAACGGGAATAGCTGTTCCCTCATCAATCGGTTCTTCGACTCGGCATTCGATTCGAACACCCCACGGTAGTATTTCTGCTGCCGTGACTGAAACCTCCAGAGCATCATAGTCGGTAGAGACTTCAACGATGGGAACGGACTGGAATGCCGGGCAGAATCCAACATGGCCTGTCGTCAAGCGAGTTCCAGCAGAGAAAGCAATGATGAGCTGGCCGCGCAGGTATTCGGTCCCGTCTGGCAATTCGTACCGTTCTTGCCAATGGAGTAATGTGTCCTTGGTTACTGATTGATGTCTTGTTGTTGGCCGGAAAATTACCTGCTCACTTGAAAGTGTTTCTAGCGGCACTAACTGTTTGGCATCTGGTTTTTCCCGCCGAAAAATTTTCCACCATGGCGAAGTGTAGTCTTTTTTACCGGCAAACGGATTCGATTCCGCTTGTTCAAGTTGCAGAATAGTGAGCATGCTCTTGTGAACGGTTTGTTGTAATTCAGTCACTGCTGCCCAGTATGGTGTCAAAGGCACACTGGCCAGGTCTCTATCGCGTGAACGATGAGATGGCAGGAATGCAAGAGTTCCCGCAAGAGCAATCGTTACAAACGTGGTAGAAGAAAGAAGAGGAAGCCAAATTCCAAGCGTCAGGAGAGCAAGGAGAACACCGCAACGAGTCATTGTCACCAACCACCACAAGGTAGGGCTCCATTTTGGCCATGCGTTGTTTGTAGCGGCTATGAGACCACTCCCAACGAGTGCTACAAGGAATAGCACAGAAATGGATGGTTGAGATGTGAACCCGCCGGCGATGCGGCGGCAAAGAATAATAATCGCAATGAAAAAAGACGTGCCAGCAGCAAGATAGCTTACAGCGTTTGTTGCAAACTGCAGAAAGTCAGGGCACGGACTCTCACCTGTCGAAAATCTATCCGATCGTACGTCTTGTGAAGCAGGAAGCATGAATGCGTCTCTGATTTATGAACGATTCGTGAATTCTTTTCCCTGAGATGCATATCACTCACTCAAAAGCAGTGTCGATGTCAGGTGCTTTTTGCATGCAATTGAGCAACGAGTAGTACTGTTTTCGTTTGTGCGTGTTGTTTTCTAACCGGGACTGCGAGTCTCAGTTTGCTGCGGCTGTCGAGGAGGCAGCCTCTGCCAAAGCACTTGCTTTATCAGTTTTTTCCCAAGGGAACTCGTCTCGTCCAAAATGCCCACCTGCAGCAGTTCGACGGAAGATCGGTCTTCGGAGGTCGAGGTGCTCGATGATGCCACGAGGCGTGAGTGGGAAATGTTCTCGAATGAGTGCACACAGTCGTTCATCATCAACTTTTCCACTTCCAGCGGTATCAATGTGAACGCTGACAGGTTCTGTGACGCCAATTGCATACGCTAGTTGCAGTTCGCACCGGTCTGCGAGTCCCGCTGCAACAATATTTTTTGCAACGTAGCGAGCCATGTAAGCAGCGCTGCGGTCAACTTTCGTCGGATCTTTCCCAGAAAAAGCACCGCCGCCATGGCGACCCCATCCACCGTAGGTGTCAACAATAATTTTTCTGCCAGTCAAGCCAGCGTCCCCGTGAGGACCACCTACAACAAACCGACCAGTTGGGTTGATATGGTAGGTAATATCACTGGTGTCTAAGTCACCGGGAAGTTCCGGCTTTATGATCTTTTCAATGATGTACGTTTGAATCTCTTCGTTGGATACATGCGGGGCATGTTGCGTGGAGACAACAATAGTATCAATTCGTATCGGTTTATCGCCGTCGTACTCAACGGTTACCTGACTTTTCGAGTCAGGTCGGAGCCAGTCTACGTCTCCACCGAGACGTGCATCAGCTAAACGATTTAATATGCGATGTGACAAAGCAATTGGCAGCGGCATCAATTCAGGTGTGTCATTGCAGGCGTAGCCAAACATCAGCCCTTGGTCACCAGCTCCGATGTCTTTGCCTTTATCTGTGTCCTCATTAACACCCATGGCAATGTCACCACTCTGCTTCCCTACTGCAACGAGTACCGAGCAGGTGTCTGCAGCAATCCCCATTTCGTCATCTGTGTAGCCAACTTCCCGGATGACATCACGAACAACCTGTTGGTAGTCAATCGTGCCTCGAGACGTAATTTCACCTGCAATAACTGCAAGACCCGTTGTAACGAGTGTTTCACAAGCGACACGACTGTTTGGGTCTTGGGCGAGGAAGGCGTCGAGGACCCCGTCCGAAATTTGGTCCGAAAGTTTGTCCGGATGTCCCATGCTGACCGATTCACTCGTGAAGAGATACTTGCCACTAGCCACTTTAGATGCCTCTTGCAGTTAAGGGGAAGGCGAACGTTTTTCGCCGAGTCGTATTCTGTCTCATTCGTAGTATTGAGGTTTTGGGCCAAACAGACAACCGGGAGGATCAAATTACGGGAAGGAAGTCTAAAATCCTTGAGGCGGTCAGTTTGGTACCGCCTTGGTGTTTTTCAATAAGTTTCTGAGCGCATGTGCCAATCGTTCTGGAATACACTGGATCAATAAGGCACCGAGTGACAAATCTTGTGAGTTCTACCCCGTCGTGAACGACGATAGCAGCTTCTGCTTTAAGGAGTTCGGATACCTCGGCCCGGAAGTTTCTTGTGTATGGCCCGAAGCAGACGGGGACGCCATAAGCAGCAGGCTCCAGCATGTTTTGGCCGCCACGTAGCCCGTCAAGGCTGCCACCGACAAAGGCCACTGTTGCAAGGCCCCACCATGCTGCGAGTTCACCAGTCACATCCACAAGAAGAACAAATGATTTCTCTGAGAGCTGGCTGGCTTGGTCGGTGAGCTTGCTCCGGGAATACCAGGGTATGTGGCAAGCATCGGGCTGCTGCAAACGAAGTGTTAACCAACCAGCAATCTCACGTGTTCGCTCAACGTGCCGAGGAACAAGAATGAGTTTAAGGCCAGAGTGTACTTTCTGTTGTTGCAAGAAGGTCTCAACAGCGAGCGATTCTTCTGGTGCCTGAGTGCTTCCTGCAATAAAGACAAGATCACCTCTATTGATGCCAGTAATTTTTCTGAGCTGCCGGATTTCATCATCGTGTTCATCGCCGTGAATACCATCGAACTTCAATGAGCCAATGGTTTCCACACGTGGAGCCCCAAGGTCCGTGAAGCGATCTGAATCCTCTTGGGAACGGGACAACACAAGTGATACCCGCTGGACCATCAACGCTGCGATGCGCCCCAGCCGCTTGTAGCCTTGGTGACTCCGCTCACTCATGCGGCCATTCACAACGACAACAGGAATTTTGTAGTCTTCTGCTATACGTAATAGGTTGGGCCAGATTTCCAATTCAGCAAGGACAAGCACATCCGGCCGTACTCGATTGAAGGTCTGCTTGATTGCCCAGCTAAAGTCTAGTGGGCACGGGAAAACATGGTCCTGCTCACAACCTTTGGTCGCGACCTCTAGTCCAGTTGTCGTCGAACTTGAGACGACACAATCAATGTGTTGATTCTTCAGGCTAGCTTGATTCTTCAGTTCATTCACAAGGGGCCGGATAAGTTGTACTTCTCCGACGCTTACGCCGTGCAGCCAGATCCGACAGTGGTTCTTCGGACAATCGGCCACGCGGACTCGCCCAGTAAGCCGCTCTCGAATTGCGGCAACAGGCCGTCTGCCCGAAAGCCTTCGCCAGAGAACCCAAGGCAAGGCAGTAATACCCACCAGCAGATAGAGCAGGTTTAGGGCTATCACTACACCTCACCTAGTCAGCCCGCGGACGCACTCGCGGAGCGGGCACAACAGTTTTTGTACTTTTTGCCGCTACCGCAGGGGCATGGATCGTTTCTTCCGACCTTTTGACCACTATTACGTATCGGCTGGATCGGGCCAGATTCGCTGCCATCTACCATCTGTCTTTCAGGCTCTTCAAATTGTGAGGCAGATGGTGTGTCTTCATGGATAGCGGCTGTTTCTCGCCAGGTGCTTCGAAGAGCATCTTCTTCTACCTGTTCGATTCGGTAGACGATGTCAATGACACGCTCATCAATGCCGCTCCACATGAGATCGAATGTTCGCATACCCTCACGTTTATATTCAACCTTCGGGTCAACCTGAGCATACCCACGAAGACCAACGCTGCTTCTCAAGTGATCCATCGCGAGAAGATGGTCTTTCCAAGCATTGTCCAGTATCTGAAGGAGAACGGCACGCTCCATTCTTTGCATTTCAGTCCGAGGCGAATCGGGTTGTTTATAACGACTGGCGCTTGCTTCACAGAGTGTCTGCTTCAGTTTATCGAGGCTGGTGGGAGAGAGTGATGTTTCGTCAAGACTTGAGTCAAACCGGTCTTTCGCCCAAGCGACCAGTCCATCGCGATCAACTCTTCGTGACCCATCATCTTGGCGGCCAGTGAAATGGGCTAGTCCTACAAGTACCGGATATTCAATTTCTCGTTGCTGGTAGGCTTCCCTCGCCTTCTCTCGCACGATCTCTTTGAATGCTTCAGGGTCCGGATCATTCCCCGAGATTTCAGTCAGGTCTGAATCACGTAGTTCGATAGCAAATCGCCAGTCTGTCCACGATTGTGCCGAAAGAACACCGAAGTCTGGCGCAAGGAACCGTTCACCATCAGTCAGGTCAGCTTTTGCGACCGCTTCACTTGCTCGCTGTTGGAGCCATTCGGCAACGTCATTTCGTCCGACACGCTTCAGGTCGCGGTCGTTTACAGAAAGCTTCCAACGTGCATTGGCAAAGCTTGCAAGAGCAGACCAGTTCCAGTCGCGTTCGTCCTCACTTTGGGGAAGGTTTTCTTCGACGGCCTCAAAGATTTGCGCCTCGGCCTGTCGTGTCGCTTGTTCATGGGCAATACGAATAGCTTCTTCCGGACTTAATCCACGAAAGTCTTGACTGTCAAGCTCACACGAAAGTTGAGACGAAGCCCATCCAGCAAATGTCTGCGCTCCGTAGTCTCTATCGAGGAATGTGTCGATGTGCTGATCTATTTGGCGATCGACCATTTCGAGTATGAGTTCACGGCACTCACCATCACGATCAATAAGGGCTTCAGCGTCACTCTCTGCAGCACGACCTTCCAGGATCCGTTGCCGAAAACCGTAGACCCGTTTCCGCTGCTCATCCATTACCTCATCGTATTCGAGTAGATTTTTTCGAATTTCAAAATTTCGCTCCTCGACCTTTTTCTGTGCAGCTTCGACACGACGAGTGACCATTTTGCTTTCAATAGCCTCGCCGTCTTGCATGCCTAGTCGGGTAAGTATGTTTTTCACCCACTCTCCAGCAAAAATTCGCATGAGGTCGTCCTCGAGCGAAAGGTAGAACCGGCTACTCCCAGGGTCACCTTGGCGACCACATCGCCCGCGAAGCTGAAGGTCAATGCGTCTCGATTCGTGCCGCTCCGTTCCAACAATCTGAAGCCCACCCATCTCACGAACTTTGTTGCCCTCAGTCTTCATGTTTTCGCGTTCGGAAATAGTGTTGATGAGATTGTCCCACTCATCTTTTGGGACATCGAGCCGCGTTTCGTAGGTGTTTTGCAATTGGGCCCACGCCATGGTTTCTGCGTTGCCACCGAGAATAATGTCAGTGCCACGCCCAGCCATATTTGTTGCGATTGTCACAGCGCTAAGTCGGCCTGCCTGTGCGACAATGTCTGCCTCACGCTGGTGCTGCTTCGCATTGAGCACTTGATGAGTGACCCCACGTTTGTCGAGAAGGGATGCAAGCCGTTCACTTTTTTCAATGGAGACCGTGCCGACAAGAATGGGTAGTCCTTTTCGTTGCACACTTTGAATCTGATCGACTGGAATGAACTCAGTTTTCTTTGTTCCTTTGAGTTGGAATTCAATGCCCTCGTCGGACTCGTTTGCAACACTTCCAATTTTGGTCGTTTTGTTCGAAAGGTTGACTGAGTCCCAGCGGCTAATTCGCTCGATTTCATCAGCAACAGCGATCCACTTTTCACGTTCGGTACGAAAAATAACGTCTGAGTGATTGAGGCGCTGAAGAACACGGTTTGGAGGAATGGCGATAACGTCGAGCTTGTATATCTTCCAGAACTCATTTGCCTCTGTCATTGCAGTTCCGGTCATGCCGCCGAGTTTGTTGTACAGCTTAAAGAAATTCTGCAATGTGACCGTTGCCAGGGTCTGCGATTCTTCTTTGATGCGAACCCCTTCTTTCGCTTCGACAGCCTGATGAAGACCGTCGGACCATTGGCGTCCAGGCATAAGGCGACCGGTGAACTCGTCAACGATGACAACGTCACCTTGCTGGACAACGTAGTTCACATCCAGTTTGTAAAGATAATGAGCCTTCAAGGCATTGTCGATCAGGTGGGGCCACTCCATGTTGCCCGCCGTATAGAAGCTTTCAACGCCTGCAAGTTTTTCAGCCTGCCGAACACCAGACTCTGTCAGGCTTACCGTATGTTCTTTTTCCTGAACCTCGAAATGGTCATCTGCTTTCAATTGACGGGCTACCTTATCGGCTCGTGCGTATTTCGTAACGTCGTCATGAGCAGGGCCTGAAATAATAAGAGGTGTTCGCGCTTCATCGATGAGAATGTTGTCGACCTCATCGACGATTGCAAAGTTGAGCCTTCCTTGCGACTGCTGCATTTGACGGGGGAAGCGTTCGTCTCCCCGAGCCGCCATCCGCATATTGTCTCTCAGGTAGTCAAACCCGAATTCATTATTTGTTCCGTAGGTGATATCGCAGGCATATGATCGTTGACGCTCGTCGGACTCCATGCCAGATTGAATTGCGCCGACCGTAAGGCCGAGTCCCATGTAGAGAGGCCCCATCCATTCCATGTCACGACGGGCGAGATAGTCATTGACTGTAATGACGTGTACGCCCTTGCCCTCAAGTGCATTAAGATAAGCCGGGAGCGTTGCAACAAGTGTCTTGCCTTCTCCCGTGATCATTTCGGCAATCGCTCCGGAGTGCAGAACCATGCCGCCGATAAGTTGCACGTCATAGTGCCTCATGCGGAGGAAACGGCGTCCAGCTTCACGGCACACAGCAAACGATTCTATAAGCAAGTCATCGAGGGTTTCACCAGCCGAGAGCCGATGTTTGAATTCATCAGTCTGCGCACGCAGTTCGGCGTCTGTCATTGCCTCATATCGCGGCTCGAGCGAGTTGATTGCCTCGATCTTTGTTTCTAACCGTTTGAGGTAACGAGCATTTGACGAACCGAATAGGCCAGTGATGGATCGCTCGACCCATGAACCTACGGCGGATGCAAAATTACTAACGAGGTCCCAGATGCGTTCCAGTTGTTCCATGATGGTGATATAAGGGGAGAGGAAATAGCCGATAATCGTTGGTGTGCGGTTTTCAGCCTCACCGCTTGTCAAACGCATGTTGACTTCAGGTAGTTCCTGGAACCACAGGAGCAGATGCTCGTTTTGCCGTCAACATTCTAATTCTCACAGCGATGGTGGTAGGGGGTCAAGGTTACTCGCATTTTTTATTTTCAAAAGGAAAGTAGCCTCATGTTCGGTTGTTTTTGGTTTTCTGTGGTCAAGTGGTTTTCCAAATGGGGGAATCATGGTGGAAACAGTGGTGTTCTCGGGGGTTTGCTGGTAGCAGGCCGCCTTGGCCAAGGGCTGGATAAGGTGGCCTCGCTTACCCATGGGTTTGTTTTCAGCTGCACAATGTGGGTGTTCCAAAGACAATTTTTGCTGTGCTCCTGAAGAGTAAATACGGCTTTTGGTTTGTTGTGAGGGGCTCACGGCTGTCAAATATTTGCTGAGGAGTCCTATTGGGTGCAGTGTTGAATGGGTATGAGCCAATCGGTTGTTCTCCACAACAGGAGGCAGTGGAATCTGGTACCTTTTGGGTTCAGTGGTTGTGAGCTGGAAATAAATTCCCGATGAGTAGCGGTTCTTCTTTTTATGTCTCCGTCGCATTTTGAAGTCGCATCGAGCCGAAACCTCCAAGGCCAATTTGTTTTTCTTGGTACTGGTACAAGTGTCGGCGTGCCGGTTGTTGGGTGTGGGTGTGATGTCTGTCGGAGTGATAACGCAAAAAACAAGCGAACACGAACGAGTGTGGTTTTTGGGTTGCCTGGCGGTACGCTCCTCGTCGATACGACTCCGGATCTTCGCTCACAGCTTTTGAGGGAACACATCGGCTCAATTGATGCGATTGTTTACACGCATGATCACGTCGATCATGTCTATGGTCTCGATGATATTCGCCCACTCTGTTTCCGTAAGGGAGGTCCGTTACCGGTATATTGTGAGCCTCAAGTGGAACGGCGAATTCGTCGAGCATTCGATTATGCGTTTGAGGAGCCTGTTGTCGCTGGGGGTGGTCTGCCCAAGATGACCCTCCATCAAATAGGTCTCGACTCCTTTAGCTTGCTCGGAGCTACAGTTATTCCTCTGCGGCTGCATCACGGTTCTTTTGAAGTGCTTGGCTTCAGGATTGGGAATGTTGCCTACTGTACCGATACAAATGAAATACCAGACCAGACGTTGTCCTTACTTGAGGGTCTCGATGTCCTTGTTTTGGATTGTTTGCGACCATCACATCACCCCACACATTTCTCGATCGATGAAGCCGTTGAAGTGGCTCAGCGAATCGCTGCCCGCCAAACATACTTTGTTCATATGTCGCATGAGATTGACCATGTCGCTGTGTCGTCTTTGTTGCCCACCGGCATGGAGTTGGCGTATGACGGGCTGACTGTGCCATTATCGTAACGACGGACACTGTGCCAGAAGTCAGGTTCGATGAATGCAAGCCAGTTTCCTTCAGCGAGGTCTGGCGTTCTTGTTGGCTCGCGTAGATTCACTAAGAGGTTGCATCTGCCGCTGTCCTTAGTCCACGAAGAATACAGTCTTTTACGGCGGCGGATTCGCAATGAGTAAACACATCAAGGTTTGGCTTCCATCTTCGGGCATGACGGCGGTCAATAACAAGCATTCCCGAGGTGAGTTCACCAGCAGTTTCAATATCTGCGGCAACTGTTTCTTGATGGAAGAGTTCGGGGTTGGTTACTGCGACAAGAGCAACTACATCGTGCAGGTGAATGCCTTCGCTCCCTAGAAGTTGTCGATGTGCTCGAAATGCATGGCTTAACATGCGATGAAAAACCTTTCCGGCAGATGTAAAAGCATCAGGAAGTTGTTCAAGCATTTCTAATCCGAATGCAACTTGTGACGTTGTCTCCAGAGGAACTAACGATTTCCGAAAGGGTTCACAGACCACGTGTCGAGCAGCAAATGGGTCACAGTAGAAGTTGAAGTCCGCAACTGGACTCGCTCCACCATGTGCATGTAAGGTGCCCCCACAAAGAATGGTGTCACCAAGCAGTTCAACGATCCTGGGGTCACGACGAAGCAAACGAGAAAGATTTGTTGGCGGCCCGAGATTCAGGAGAGTGACTTCTCGAGGATGGGCCTTGATTGTTTCCCACATGACCTTCTCAGCGGCATGTGTGCCGTGCAACGGAACTGCAGGCAGGTTGAGGCCACCGAGTCCATCGGGCCCATGCATGCTCAGAGCCCGCTCTGGCATGTTTGCGTTTTCTGTAGCAATCCCAATTCGTGGGGTTCGCGGTGGGTCTAGATAGGTAACAAGCGCCTGGAGGTTTGCTGTTGCCTGTTCAGGTGAGACATTTCCCCCGGTTGCGGTTACAGCAAGTACATCAAGGCCTGGGTCAAATAACGCAATGGCAAGGGCGATTGCGTCGTCAATTCCTGGGTCCACATCAATGATTACTTTTTTTGCCATATCGGCATCGTACCGTTCCATCGCGAGTACGGAAACATGACATTATCGTCATATGGTGTAGTAGTCTGTAACATTGTCCGCCAGGATATATGGTGGAGAGGTGCGATGCTGACTGGTCAGATTCACTTCCTTTTGTTTTGTCACGGGATGAAAAATGGACGAAAATTGTGTAATCAGACTACGGCAGCAGATGGCCGATGCCAGCCGGGATGGGAAGTCACTCGATCGCGAAACGATCACGGATCTTCTCGATGCAGTGCTTGATGATCACATGCCACTTGCCGATTTTGAAGATTGGCTGGCAGGCTCGGCCAGCCGGCTGCCAACGGCTGAAGAAATTATTGGCGTTGTTGATGCCTTAAGACGGCGGATGGTACCGTTGCATGCATCTGTTCCTGCGCCAATTGTTGACACCTGTGGAACCGGTGGCGATGGTTCAGGCACATTTAATATCTCGACAGCGACTGCGATTGTTGTCGCAGCAGCGGGTCTTCCTGTGGTGAAGCACGGGAATCGGGCAGTTTCAAGCAAAACAGGTTCAGCTGACGTGCTTGAGCATTTCGGTGTCTGTTTGGACATTCCTGTACATCGTGTCGCTGATTGTCTCGCACGAGTAGGTATTTGCTTTTGCTACGCACCCGCCCATCACCCGGCTATGGCAAAAGTAGGTGCCGTGCGCCGTCGAATAGGAAAGCCAACCGTGTTCAACCTTGTTGGTCCATTATGCAATCCGGCCAATGTTACAGTGCAAGTAATCGGCGTCGGACGGCCCGGTGCGGAGTCGGCGGTAGCAGAGGCAGCTCGGCTTGCTGGCCTGCAAAGAGCAGTGATCGTTTCTTCAGAAGACGGTGTTGATGAGGTTGGGCTTTTTGCGCCGACGCATGTGATTGATGTTTCTGTCGACGAACGGAAAGAAATGGTTTGGACTCCTGAAGACTTTGGTCTCAAAACGGCTTCCGAATCAAAGAGAGAGGCCCTGTTGGTGGCGGATGCCGCAGAAAGTGCAGCGTGTATTCAACGCGTCTTAGCTGGTGAGGTGAGCCCAGCCCGTGACGTGGTTCTTCTGAATGCCGCGGCGGTGATATGGGCAGCTGGACATGCAGCCGGTCTTCCAGAGGCAAGAATGCTTGCGGAGCAGGCCATTGATTCACAAAAAGCAGCGCAGACGTTAGACAGCCTCGTGAGAATTTCCCAGCAAGGGAAATGAGAGGCAAGGCTGTAGCTGTCAGGTAAATTGCAACCTTATTGTGGAGGTTCGAATGCTTCGCGTGAGGCTACGGTCACCTCAAGTGACAAAGGCTGGCCATTTCTGAAGACACGGATTCGCACCTCCTGATTTGTCGGTGTCATACTTACCATGCTCACTAGGTGGTCGTCGTCTTCGATCGGGTTGCCAGCGAATTCCAGGATGATGTCATTTGGCAGAAGACCAATTTCTTCTGCTGGAGAACCAGGCGTGATGCCGGTGACGCGGGCCCCCACCGGCCGAGTCATTCCAAGTTTATGAGCTGTTGCAAGAGTAAAGGTTTTATCGAGGGCAACTCCAAGATAGGCCCGGGAAACGGTTCCAGTCTCGACAAGTTGTCGGGCAACAAACATCACCATTGAGATTGGAATTGCAAAGCCAATACCTTCGAATCCGCCTGAGTTGCTCGCTATGCAGGTGTTGAGTCCAACAACCTCACCTCGAAGATTGATAAGTGGCCCACCACTATTTCCTGGGTTGATTGCCGCATCGGTTTGAATGAAATTTTGAAAGCGAATTCCGCCCTCGCCTAACTCAAGGTCTCTGCGCCCTTTTGCAGAAACAATACCAAGCGTGACAGAGTGTGCGAGTCCAAAGGGGCTCCCGATCGCAAGAACGGTATCACCAATCTGGACACCATCACCTTCTGCAAGACGCGCAGTGGGAAGATGGGATTCATTGATGAGCATGACACCAATGTCGGTGTCAGCGTCTGTCCAGACACGCGACGGCTGGATTTCACGTCCGTCATCGAGTCGGATTGTAATGTTATCCAGATCGGCCCCGTGAATGACGTGTCGGTTTGTTATGACAACAACTTCATCAGCAAGATTCGTGATCACCCCTGAGCCAGCTTCTTGTTCGTCATCACGTGATACGCGATCGCGACTATTCGATTTGAGTGCATCAATGTGCACGACGGCAGGACGGAGGAGGACTGATAGTCTGCGGAGTTGTTCGCCCTGCATTTCGAGTTGTCGTGCGTCGCGAACTACTTTGTCGTAAAGACGTTCTCGCTCGGTAATGCTAAGACGACGACTAATGGATGGATCGACTCGGTCTGTGGTGTCCGTTGTTGTCGGCTGGATCGGACGTAACGGTGATGTATCTCGTTCGTCAGCCATGATGGGCCCGCTAACGATGTGGGCCAGCCATGCGGCTGCAACGATGTGAGATCGAAGGGTAGAAAAAGGGGCCACCATCATGCTCTGTCTCCACTTTGCATACAAATTCCATTCAAAGTATACATCGCGAAAACGTCAAAATTTGAGAACCGCCTGTATTTAGGAAACGACGTATTTAGGCCTCTGCCTGATGTTCTGCCATCCAGTGTCCACCAGATTCTTCGGTTTCCCGCTGACATTCAATGCACATCGTGGCATAGGGTAGTGCCTGAAGTCGTGCGAGGGGTATTTTTCCGCTGCATACCTCGCATGCTCCGTAGGCGCCAGAATCCATACGCTCCAGAGCGTTTTCAATTGATCCAAGTTCACGGGCTTCCACCTCAGCGAGTTGAGAGCTTATTTCATCCTGTGCCGTATCTACAGCGGCATCAATAACGTCTCCGGGCGACTCGCTTCGCAGTTCCCGAAGCAAGGTAAGGTCACCATTCAGTGCGTTGCGAAGAGCATCCCGTCGTCGGATAAGGATTGCTCGGAGGCTTGAAAGTGCGTCTTTTCGTGCCATGATGTTATTCCTCCTTTTTGCCACCATGTCGACTGATAAAACCAGCTTCGCATCGTGGCTACTCAAATGATACGGAGCAGTCTGGGTCTTGGTTCTGGAAAAGTCTAAAAAAATCACCCTGCCTGCCAGGATTACCTCTTTTTTAGCTGTTTCGTATTCAGGATTTCCCAAGGTATGGAGGAGATCGACTTTTTGAATTGGTGACTGGCATGCAAAAAAAATGTGTGCTACCGATCGGCTAACCTTCCTATTTCACCGTGTAGAGTCAGGACGAGGTTGCGAGATGCCCCGTGGATTCTATGTTCACACAGGTAGACGCCCTGCCAGGTGCCGAGGCATAGCTTTCCTGACCCAATGGGAATTGTGAGAGAGCAGCCCAGCATTGAGGTCTTGATGTGAGCAGGCATGTCATCCGGGCCTTCACAGGTATGTCGATACGGCAGGTCTTCTGGGGCCACCTTCCTGAACGCCATTTCAAGATCATACGGAACGTCCGGGTCTGCATTTTCATTAATCGATAAGCTTGCAGAGGTGTGTTGAAGGAAAAGGTGGAGCAGTCCGACTTTCGGTTTTTCCATACGTGCAAGTGCCTGCTCAAGTTCATGAGTGATTAGATGGAATCCGCGGCTGCGGGGTGTGAGTCTTACTATGCGTTGTTGCCATGCCATGCTTCACGCCCTCTAGAAATGAAAGGAATACGGCGGGATCGAAAGTAGGCCAAAAGAGTTTGAGGTTTTGTCTGGTTCAATGGTGTGCAAAACACCAGACGACGCCATCATCGCTTGCCAGGACGACTCGATTACGAACAACGGCTGGTGATCCAGAAAAACCGCCGCCAGCGCTAAATTCCCAGTATGGTGCCCCATCATGGTCTCGAAGAAGTTTTATATCACCCGCTGCATCGGCAACGAGAACACTTCCGGAAGGGTTTTCTACTGATGCACCCTCTTCAATAATGCGTACTGCCACGGGTGATGCGTCAACACGGCTACGCATGGGATGTCGCCAGCAGAGGTTCCCATCGGCCTTGTTAAAAGCCTCGACTGCACGGCCTCGAGAGCCAACAAAAACAAGGTTGCCAGCCATGGTGGCACTTGAGCGATACGCAGGTTTTTTTGAGTCCCCACCCGCTTGCCATCGAACTTTTTCCTGAATGTAATCAACGGCAAAGAAAGTCCCACCCTCGGTGCCAAAAAAAACATCTGAGCCACTGATTGAAGGGGTTGTTCCTGTTGGGCCTCCAAGCGGAATTTCAGTGACGGTTTTTCCATTCTTTGCATCGAGAATGTGAAGCGTGCTGTCGCAGCCAGCAAGGAATACCCGGTAGCCTTCTTCCGTAGTAGCGATGGTGGGTGAACAACGAATCTGATCCGCTATTTCATGCCGCCAGAGAATTTCCCCGTCAGTAAGCTGAAGGCAAACAAGTGTGGCATCCTGAGACCCGACAAGCACGACGGGTGTCTCGGACGAGTGCAGAATTGTTGGTCCACCGGAAATCTCTCCTTCCATCGAAACATCCCAGACAACTTTACCACTATTCGTATTCATGCATCGAATGACACCGAGATCATCACCAACCACAACAAATGGATATTCTGATTCAGTCGAGACAGCAGCTGCAGATGGAAAGCCTGAATCAGATGAATCGAACTGCCAGAGTGTTTTGCCGGTATCAATTGAAAGCGCGGTAAAGTGACCGTCGAGGTCACCAAGAAAGATCGTGTCGTCGTAGATCACCGGGGTGGCAGTGAAGGCACCACCGTCAAATCGGCGGTTCCAGTGTTCCTTAAGAGGGAGTTGCAGAACGACTGTTGATCGCCCTGCGCCGCTTGGTGTACCTCGAAACATGGGCCATGCCTCAGGGCCTGCAGCATTTTCAATCCCGGGAAGCGGGGCGGACGAAAGGAGGAGCAGGAATCCAAGCAGTGCCTTCAATAGATTATTCATAGTATGACGTTGAGAAAGGGCCTTATGTTTTGGCTGATGCACGCTGGTAGAGATCAATAAAATCGGCCGATGAACAGGGACGGGGGTTGAAACTGCTCGTCCATTGCATGGATGCCTCTTGGGCTAAACACTCAATATCATTCGTTTCGGCATGAGTTCCTATCACGTCTCCAAGTGATTGGTGAAGGCCCGATGTTTTTAGCAACGTGTGTATCCAATCGGCTAGTGAAGCTTCAGGAATATCCGTACTGAGCCCAGCAACTGCAGCTAGTTCCGCGTACTGAGCCTGCACGACTTGTCCATTAAACCGAATAATGTGCGGCAGCATGATCCCAACAGCCTGCCCATGGGCAACCTTATAATGTGCCGTAAGCGGATTCGCTGCCCCGTGGGCTGCTCCAAGCATTGCGTTCTCAATAGCAAGTCCAGCCCATGCAGCCCCAAGTTGAACAGCTGATCTGGCACGAATATCTGTTGGGTTGCTGAAAACATCAGGAAGATTTTTGGTCAGTAACTTCCAAGCTTCTCGGGAAAAAATACGTGATGCGGGTGTCGCCTCAGTGCTGACGTGGCTTTCCAGTGCATGCGAGAGTGCATCAATGCCAGTGAGTGCTGTGACGCGCGCTGGTTGGGTCACGGTTAAGCATGGGTCCAGAATGGCTACTCGGAAGGCGGCATTGGGGTCACCGCAGGCAAATTTCTCTCCTGTTTGCGCGTCACTGATAAGTGCAAAAGACTGTGTTTCACTCCCCGTGCCTGCAGTTGTTGGGCAGCCAATTGATGGGAGGAGTGGCCGTCCGATTGTGCCACGGCCTCGATAGTCTTCCATTTTCCCGCCACAACAAAGCAGGAAGTTGATTCCCTTTGCGCAGTCCATGGAACTACCACCACCGAGACCGACAATGAGGTCTGGACCAAAGGACTTTGCGAATGCGGTGCCAGCTTCCACTTGGAGTGTTGTCGGGTTTTCTGTGAACTCACTAAAGACTGATGTCTCAAAGCCCGAAGCTTTGAGGGATGCAATGCCGGCGCTCGTATGGCCCGCAGCGAGAACACCGGCGTCACTAACGATCAGAACTCGTTTGCCACCGAGTTTTTGAGCCACTTCACCCAGTTTCGCAACACTGCCCTCGCCGACGAGAAGCCGCGTGTTCGCGCGGAATGTAAATAATGACGGCTGCACAGCCGGTTTTTCCGACTCGTGTGTCATGCGTCTATCTGCCTGATTGAGCCGGAGCAGCGGTTGCGGTAGAGACCAACTCTGTTGTTGCAGCCATTTGTAGTGCTCTTGAGCGATAAAGGAAATCGATGATGTTGCCTTCATGAGGCTGCAACCAGTCGAGCTTTATTGTTGGTAGAGGACCGAAATTCAAACGATCAATATGGTTGGCGTGAATCAATTGTTGCTGAAAACCACTGTCATTTGTAATAGCCGTTGCAACAAGGGTAGGACCAATTCGTTCCAGCATTTTCTCTTGGGTGCACTTCACCACACTGCAAAATGGAAACATATATTCCGCATGTGCAATTTCAGGGTCAGGGGAGTCACATTCGACAATCGTTGGCCGCAGCCATCCACATCGTTCTCCTTCTACAAATCGGGAGCCGTGTGGTGCGGTTGCATGACGAACCCCGGGCTTATCAAGGAGGCTCTCGATCTGCTGCCAGATGGCTTTTGCAGCCCCCGGAATTGTAAAGGCAGCCAGCGTTGCCTCAGGGTCATCCGGAGGACGAACGTCCTGCGTTCCCAGTCGTTCAGCGAGCGCGTCAGCAATTTCATCTGTGTGGCGACTGGCATATATCGCTGAGCAGTTGATGCATCCCCGACCACTGTTTGCAGCGATGCTCTCGGCCATTACGTCGATGTAGTCTTGCCAGTGATCAACACAGTCATCCCCCAACAAGATTTTTGAAAATCCTGGGCCATGAACCTGAACAGCAGGGTTACCTCGATATTGCTCAACGGTTTTAGCTGATCCAAAAATCATGCTTCGCCCGCTGTCCGCAAGGATTGCAGCACCCACATCTGTGGCACCGGGATAAAGCCCGATAGCCTCTTCTGGGATACCTGCTTCAATCATTGCTGCAGCCATTCGATATGGGGTCCACGGTTCTTGACCGCCCGGCTTGAGCAGTAAGCCAACACCAAGCGCGATAACAGGAAGCCAGAGTGTGTGGACGCCAGGTGAGTTACTCGGAAGAACAAGCCCAAGGACTGGAGACTGGCACTGGTAGCTCACTACAACATCTCGATGCTCGGTGCCGTAACCTCGCCACAGTATCTCTGGTGAAAGTCCTCGTGAGAGTGCGTCGAGCATTCGATCCATATTTGATAGCACAAATAAATTTTTCTTCATGTTTGCGTGGCAAAGACTCTCTGGCAGGCCGGTTGTTGCCGACTGCTGCCGGGCGAAGTCGTCTGGAGACTGCTTGACCCCGCCAACCTCGACCGTCCCTAAAGCGTAAAGATTTCCAGCTGTCTGGAGCCGCTCCACAATATCTTCAGGATCAATTTTGAGAAGAGCGTTTCGAGCGTTATCGGCTTTTCGAAGATCACGGCTTACTATGGCACCGCCAACTTGACTTACCTCAGCAACTGGCTCACCAGTCATGAAGTGAACTAATTTATTTCTTTCGAGCGATTCGTATGGTTTGCCGAACCGAAATGCGGTGAGGTGCATAGTGTTTTCTCCTACCAGAGAGAGGTCTTGTGATGATGAATCTTATGCGACAAACAAAAAAGTGTGCAGGTTTCCCAAGGACACGGTCCAAAAGGTACTGGTCCCGTAGTGGTTTTTAGTAAACCCCGACTGTTGTGGCCGTAGCTAGCTTACTAAAAGGTCGCACACCACTAATGCCATCCCATGGATAGTGAGCGTACGGGCGTTCTCGCTCACCTTCATCACGTTCAAGGAAGCCAGGAACAAACGTTTCTTTTGTGAGCGTTGTCAGCTTCACTCGGCCCGTTCCTCCGTAAGGCACCACCGAGTTTGTGTCATCAAAATCAACGACCTCGATAACGGCGCGTGGCTGCGGAGAATAATAGGCAATCGTGTAACCATCTTCGGGAATAACGGGACGAGAGGCCGCGAGTCCCATCAGGGTGTTTCCATAGGTAGGGGTCATAAAAGCACCATCGAGAAGTTCTTCGACTGCGAATCGCGTCCATTGAGGAGTAAACTCGGTTCCGCCTGAAAAAATACCCGTGATGCCAGCTTCTCGAATAGTTGTCCCTTTCTTTTCAAGGGCAATAGCCAAGGCCTCAAGCAGCTTTGGTGTTGTGAACATGCAGCGGATATCGTGCCCTGATTCAAGGACGGTAATGGCTTGGTCAATACAGTGATCCTTATAGGCTTCAAGATGTTCCATCCATCCTTTTTGGATTAACTTGATGACCCAGCGTGGATCTAGGTCGATGCAGAAGCAGATACCGCCACGGTGCTGAGCAAGATGTTCGATAGACAATCGAAGCCTTCTTGGGCCTGATGGGCCGAGCATCAACCAATTTGCACCCTTTGGGAAATACTCTTCAGGGAGAGTCTCGCTGAACTCTTCGTAATCGGTTCGAAAGTCCCGCAGGTTGACTCGTGATTTGGGCGTACCGGTGGTTCCACCCGTTTCGAAAACGTATGCCGGTTGGCCGGCAAAGCCTTTTGGGATCCAACGAGTTACCGGTCCTCCTCTGAGCCATTCGTCTTCGAATGCCGGAAACTTTTTTAGATCATCAAAGCAGTTCACTTCCTTGAGCGGATCGAAATTCAGCTTTTCTGCATACTCAAGCCAGAAGGGCGATCCTGTTGATGGATGAAAATGCCAGGCAACTATCTCAGCTGTGTGTGCGTCGAGCTTGTCTCTGCTCTGAGAAATACTTTTTTCATCGGCAACTTTAAATACAGGAGATGTTTCGGTCGTGTCTGCGGGCATCGAAGTGACTCTTTCAGAAATGGGTGTAGGCCGGCGGGGTGTTCCCTCGAAGGAAATTCATTTTCAAGGTAGGTCGGAGGGTGAATATGAACATCCTCTCTGAGTTGTAGTCGGTTGAACGCGTTGTGGCGACTTTCAGGGCAGGATGGAATTTAGTTTTGATTTTCATCTTCGGGCATTGCAAGTTGGCTCAGAAGTTGCATCACCCCATTAAAGTGCGCCAGGCGAGGTCCATATCGATCAATGAATTCGCCAAGTGCATAATCACTGTCTGTAAAGTCTTCAGCACCTTCAGCTGCTTCTTCGGCAAGTGTTGTAAGAAAATCAGTATGGACGTGGGATAATCCCTTTGCTGCTTTTCGGCACGCCTGTGCGACGTAGGGATTATTTTCTCGCCACGTTTGTAATTCAGCTGCTCGTTGACGTTGCTGGAAAGAAACATGCTTCAGTACATCACTTAGAAGATCACATGATTTCTTCTGGGTCGCGAGTATTTCTTTGAGGACAGCTACCACTTCTGATTGTGAGCTCGTATTTTTTTGCTGAGGGACCGTTGTGTCTGTGGGATCATTCGTTGACGTGATATCGATTTGCGTGCAGTGAGATGGGAGATTTGGCATTTTTCGAGTATCCGTGGGCGGTGGTAAGAACGCAATCAACTCCACTTGTTGAGAGTGTTCTTTCAGAATCCGATGGTATCCATTCTTTTCATTTGAACCAAATGGCGATGCCCATAATGCCGTTGTAACCGCTACAGACTACTCCATTTGAAGCAATCAGATGTTTTACGACACCGGTGATTCAAGACTCTTCGGTGTTCTCCCGATGGATTGGATCGGCGGGCGAAGGAATTGACGAAACCGCTGGAGGTGGTTTTTAGCCAACGTGGCGAACACCCTGTCAATGTTCTTTGGAGTCTGCCGAATGGTTTCAAGTGTGGTGTCATCGCACGATATGACGTTCGGTTTTTTGACAGTCTGCGACGCCGCAAATGTCGGAATGTTTGGCGGATACCTACTGGTTGACATCACGGGTCGACCACTTGAGTTTCACTGCACAGCACCGCTACGGGTAACAAGGGCACAAGAGATTTTGTACGGCGCAACGCTTCAGAGACATTTGCATGGTGAGCAAATAGGGGGTCCTTTGCTGAAAGCCACGCAGTTGTCACCTGTTGCAGTTCTTACAGATCGAGAATCATTGCTGCACGCACGTTCCTATGGAGCAAGTCCTGTTGTGGCAATTCAAGAGACGGATCATCAGGAAAATAGAGAAGACGCCATGTGTTTTGGAGCCTTTCAGCTACGCCCACATGCGGAAGATATGTCAACAATTGACCAGCTGCGTCCACACTTCGAAACGCTTTGCTCAAGTATTGAACTGGCCGAACCATTTAATCGTATTCGCGCTGCAATCGATGAAGCCAAGAATCATTGATCCGGCACCACCTCATTTAGAAGTTTACTTAGTGAACTATGTCAGCACGTGAATCTGGGCAGCCAAAGAGATCTGTTGCAATCGAGTCGAACAAATGTTGCCTTCCGTCTTCATCCATCACAACATTGAAATCTTTTGTCTTGCCTGCGAGCCGAACGCTTCAGGTGCCTGTTCAGGCAAGTCCAGTGGAAGTGCATGACGTGCCCTTATTACGTCAATCAGTCGAGATTTCTAGTCACCAGTTTGTCAGCGGTTTGTCCGTGCCGCCAAAGATTCACGATCGTGATATTCAAACTTCATCGCGTGCTGCTGTGACACGGAAGCGTACTCGCATTCAGCCGCCTCACGATGTTGTCAAACTGTCGGAGCGACTTTTTTATCTCCTGCAGCCAGACCTTGAAACGCTCTTGGCTGGTTGCCACTTGTCTTTTCCTCATGAACCATTTCCCTTTCAATTTGACGGCATGGCATTTCTCATGCCTCGCTTCGGAGGAATCCTGGCCGATGAAATGGGGCTAGGAAAATCAATGCAGGCGATTTCATCGCTTCGACTCCTTGTTCACTCGGGGCAGGCTCGTAGTGTACTTATAATTTGTCCCAAAGGTCTTGTTTCGAATTGGGCTCGAGAACTGTCCGTGTGGGCTCCTGAGCTTACTGTTGGAGTAATTGCCGGTGATCCGGAACGGCGTCGGTGGCAGTGGTCGTTGCACGATGTGCCTGTCAAGGTGGCTCACTACGAAGCTGTTATTCGTGACCGTCCAATTCTTGATGAAATGCGCACGGAGTTTGATCTTGTCATTCTCGATGAAGCACAACGAATCAAAAATCGCGCAAGTCAGACAAGCAAAGCAGTTTGTTCGATTCCTCGAAAACGCTCCTGGGCACTGACAGGGACTCCGGTTGAGAATCGGTCTGAAGATCTTGTGGGCATCTTTGATTTTGTTGCACCAGGGCAGGTTCATGATGGTATGTCTCCTCGGGTTCTGGGGGCTGCGGCCAAAGGGCATTGCCTCAGGCGAACAAAAGACAAAGTCCTGAAAGACATGCCACCTCGACTTGATACAGATCGATATATTGAGCTTTCGAATGAACAGCGAGAGACGTATCGGCGGGCTGAAGAGGAAGGTGTCCTGAGGCTTTCTGAAATGGGGCAGGAAGCAACCATCCAGCATGTGTTTGAACTTGTGCTGCGACTGAAGCAAATTTGTAACTTTGATACGGCAACACGTGCGAGCGCGAAGACAGATTGCCTTGCAGCAGAGCTTGAAGAGGTGCAGGCCAGTGGTCGGAAGGCAATAGTCTTTAGTCAATGGGTGGAGACGCTTTCTCGTCTTCGTGAGAGATTGAAAGGTTTTGGGCCACTTGAATATCACGGGGGGATGTCGACGGCGGCTCGAGATGACGCCATTGAATCATTTCGAAATAAAAGGCAGCACTCGGTGCTCTTACTTTCATATGGAGCAGGAGCAGTGGGGCTCAACCTCCAATTTTCACAATACGTTTTTCTGTTTGATAGATGGTGGAATCCAGCCATAGAGGATCAAGCGATCAACCGCGCTCATCGGATCGGAGCAGTGGGTGCGGTGACCGTTACAAAGTTTCTCTCTGTCGGCACAATTGAAGAGCGAATTGATGAAGTGTTAGCGAGGAAGCGGAATCTTTCAGATGTCATTCTGTCGCAGGCCGAGCCGGAGCCTGCTGCAAGTATGTCAGCCGAGGATATTTTTTCCTTATTCGGTCTCAAACTCCCTGTTCAAGGAAACCGTCGGGCTGCCTAGTTGACGATGGTTCGGGCCCATGGTTTCCTGTATTCCCAGCATGCACATGCTGATTCGTGCTACTCGGTGCGCTGTGAAAGCGATTTTGGGACGATATCTTCAGTCGAGACAATCAATTATCATGGAAAGAAGTATGTTGTTTCTCCGAAGGTGTTTTAATGTCTGCTACCTATAACTTTGATGTGGTGGTTATTGGTGGAGGGCATGCTGGCGTCGAGGCAGCAGCAGCCGCCGCAAGGCTTGGTGCTCGAACTGCGCTGCTCACAGCCAACTGCGATACGGTTGGCCAGATGAGCTGCAATCCTGCCATTGGTGGCGTTGGGAAAGGGCAGTTGGTACGCGAAGTCGATGCACTGGGTGGTCTTATGGGACGTGCCATTGATGCGAGTGGTATTCAGTACCGTGTACTGAATCGTTCGAAAGGCCCGGCAATGCATGGGCCTCGGGCGCAGGCTGATAAGCGTCACTATCAGATGGAGGTGAAGCATCTCGTTGAGTCGACACCGAATCTCGTGCTCCGACAGGAAATGATTGAAGGGCTTCTGTTCGAGACGCAGTCAAAAGCCGCTGAGAGCTGGCCGCAGAGGCAGATCACAGGCGTTGTTGCTCGCGGCGGAGTTGAGTACCACGCCGAGGCAGTCGTGCTCACAACCGGTACGTTTCTGCAGGCTGTCATGCATACTGGGGAAGCCCAGACGCCTGGTGGTCGAGCAGGGGAGGGGACAACTGCTGGAGTAAGCCACGCTCTTCAAGAGATTGGCTTTCGGCTCGATCGATTCAAAACAGGTACGCCGTGTCGTCTGCATGGTGCAACTATCGACACGAAGCAGCTGCAGGAACAGCCAGGCGATGCAACTCCACAGCAGTTTTCTTTTTTGACAGACTCAATTCAACGAGAGCAGCTTTCATGTTGGATTACGAGAACGACTCCTGAAATTCATGAAGTGATTCGCAAGAATCTTCATCGTGCGCCAATGTACAGTGGTCAGATTAATTCACGTGGGCCACGTTACTGTCCCAGTATCGAAGACAAGGTTGTTCGTTTCTCCGATAAGGAGAGTCATCAACTTTTTCTTGAGCCGGAGGGTCAGCGGACGCACGAGGTGTACGTCAACGGTATTTCCACAAGCCTGCCGAGAGATGTTCAGGACGTCATCATTCGAATGATTCCTGGTCTCGAACAGGCAGAAATAATGCGGTATGGCTATGCCGTCGAATACGATTACGCTCCGCCGGATCAGCTTACTCTGAGTCTTGAGAGCAAGCCGGTTTCAGGACTCTTTCTCGCTGGCCAGATCAACGGTACGACAGGATACGAAGAGGCAGCAGCACAAGGCCTCGTCGCCGGTACGAACGCGGCGTTGTCTCTCGGAAAAACAGAACCGATGATTCTTTCGAGGGAAGAGTCGTACATCGGCGTATTAATCGACGACCTTGTGACCTGCGGCGTTGATGAGCCGTACCGTATGTTCACAAGTCGGGCAGAGCATCGGCTCGCTTTACGGCACGACAATGCAGATAGGCGATTGACGCCAGTAGCCGAGAGGTACGGCCTCGCTACGCCTGATCGTGTCGATCGCTTGAATCGAAAGCTTGTTGAGATTGAAGCAGCAATGACTGCGTTGGCTAGTCATCGTGTGGATGGAGTTACGCTTGCGGATCTTCTCAAACGTCCGGAAGTGACATGGAAAGACTGCCTTGGAATGCTTCCGGCGCTGTCTGCTGTTTCTCACGAGGTGGCATTGCAGATCGAGAATGATATCCGCTATGCGGGATACCTTCGTGTTGAGCAGAAGCGGATCGAGCGACGGAAACAACATGGAGAAAAGCCAATTCCAGAAGAATTTGACTATGACGGGGTGAGGCATCTTCGGGCTGAGGCTCGCGAGAAACTCGAACAGATAAGACCCCGCACATTGAGTCAGGCCGGTCGCGTGAGTGGTATTACTCCGTCTGACCTTGCACTCATTCTGTTGCACCTCAATCGGCCGGGCCGCGCATGAAAGGAAGCAGCGACTTGTGAAGATTGTTCAGATCACAGCTGGTGCCGGAGGTCGAATCTGTGGATCATGCCTCCACGACAATGCACTTGTCCGGACTCTTCGTCAGCGAGGGCGAGAGGCTATGTTGGTGCCTGCATACGTCCCAACAACGTCTGATGAGGAGAATGTGGCAGAACCAATTGTTGTGATGGGAGGCGTGAATGTCTTTCTGCAACAGAAGTCATCCCTTTTTCGCCGTACCCCCCGTTGGATTGATTGGTTTTTTGATCGCCCGGTGCTCTTGCGAGCGTTATCCCGTTGGACTGGAAATACTCGTCCTGCGGACCTCGGCCCGCTGACTGTTTCTACGTTGCAGGGCGAGGAGGGATGTCAGCGGAAAGAGGTCAATCGTTTGGCAGAGTGGTTGGCTCGTGATGTAAAGCCAGATGTTGTCCATCTCTCAAATGTTCTCCTCCTTGGGCTAGCAAAAACAATACGGCAGACAACAGGTGCGTCTCTAGTGGTGACACTTTCGGGTGAAGACCTTTTTATTTCTCAATTACCCGAACCGTATCAGCACGAGGTGAGGAAGTTGCTCGTAGAAAGAGCAGGCGATGTAGATCGGTTTATTGCGCTCAATCAACCGTACGCAGACCGTATGCAGAAGATTCTCGGCTGTCGGGAAAATTGTATTACGGTGATCCCGCATGGGATTGACCCGGAGGGTTTTCCGAACGATCCGCCTGACCTGATTGCGCGGAGAGCCTCACGGGCTGATCGTCGAGTTATTGGTTATCTCGCACGGGCGTGTCAGGAAAAAGGACTGGATCAGGTGATACAGGCGACAGCACGTCTTGTGGAGAGAGGGCTGGATGTCGAATTAGTCGCAGCAGGGGCAACCATTCCGGCCGAGGAAGAATACTTGTTGAGGTGTCACACGCTAGCCCGAGAGTTAGGGATAACTGAGCGGTTTTCCTGGCGAGGACAAATAGATCGCAGCGAGAAAATTAATTTATTGAACGAGATTGATGTGTTCGCGATGCCAACACCGGTTCCTGAGGCAAAGGGAATTCCAGTTATCGAAGCTATGGCAGCAGGCGTGCCAGTTGTTGCATCGGCCTCGGGTGCATTTCCCGAACTGCTTGGTATTGATGAGGCATCGCCTGCTGGCGATGTGCACGTACCGGGAGACATTGCTGATCTTGCGCGTTGTCTAGAAGAGATGCTTCGTAATGAAATGCAGGCTGTTGATTGTGGTATGGCCGGGCACGCTCGCGTGAGGAACCAATACCAGGCACATCATATGGCTGCCGCGCATGAGTCTCTGTACGAAGAGGTGCGACGGTAGCCGTTCATTCTTAGAGACCAGCAGATTTGTGAGAGTCTCAGGGCAGGCCCATCACTCTATCATGCATATTTGCATGCTCGGTAGGAAGCCTACTCATCTGGAGAGGAGGCATCTGTCTGCTCCTTGACTTCGGCCTTTTTGGTTCCGGGAAATAACAGAGAGGCGGCGACACTGATACCGATGAGGCCAATAATAACAAGGAGAGATGCCCATGGCGGCACAAGATGTCCTTGAGCGTGTGCGTCCCAGCCGCCTATTTCTGCTACCCATTGAGTGTGATGGGCGGCTTCAGCAATCATCTTGCCGCCAACAAAAACGAGGACTGCTGAGAGCCCGTAATTTAGAAAGCGGAAAAGATCCATAACTCCCGCCAAGAGGAAGTACAGTGCGCGGAGCCCAAGAATGGCAAAAACATTCGAGGTGAAAACAACGAACCGAAAATAGTGAGCATGCTGATTAACAACTCCGAAGATCGCTGGCACGCTGTCAACTGCAAAGAGGACATCAGTACTCTCAACAACAATGAGGACAAGGAAAAGTGGTGTTGCGACCCATCGTCCAGATTCTTCAACAAAGAACCGGTCGCCTGCTGGCTTGGTTGTGACAGGAATAAACCTTCGGAAAAACTTCAGAAGGATGTTGTCTTCTGGATGCACATCTCCACTCGAGAAAGCAAGTTTCAGACCCGTGTAAACGAGGAAGCCACCGAAGAGCCAAAGGATGCCTTGGAATCGTTCAACGAGTTCTGCACCCACAAGAACGAAAGTAAGTCGCATTAAAACAGCACCGAGTATTCCCCAGAATAGGACCCGGTATTGATATTTCAGGGGCACGCCGAAATAGCCGAAGACAACTGCGAATACAAAGACGTTGTCCATCGAAAGCGACCACTCGACGAGATACCCCGTCAGAAATTCTACTGCTGCGGCGCTTCCCAGCCACCACCAGATCAATCCGTTGAATGAGAGTGCAAGAGTCGACCAGACACATGTCCAGAACGCACTCTCTGACAGGGACGGTTCACGAGAGTGTTTGTGGAAGACGGTGAGGTCCAGCACCAATAGAACTGAAACGAAAACAGCAAAGGCCGCCCAATGCATCATTTCTATCGGGCTATCAGGGGCGGCACTCGCTGTTGGTGACTCGGCAATCGCAAGGAGTGCGTGGAGTCCAGTCCAGGTGTGTTCTGCCAGAGCGACGGAAAGTGCGGCGACCACGTTGGTGTACGATCCTTTGTGTCTTGCTAAGAAAAGAAAAACGCAGATTGGCATCCGAATCCTATCAGACCGTCCCTAATCTGATGAGGGGCCATTTCTAATGGTCTTTTGAACAAAGCTTGTGGTCATAGCCTTGAAAACGTGATGGAGGCGACTCCAGTCGCGATCTTCTGCCTGGCAAAAAAATACGTAACAGGCGGTTGTGGTAGCAAGACAGCGGACTGCAGCCGTATTGGTCAAATCGAGATACGCGAAGTTAAAATCGGCCCCAGTAAAACTGCTTCCGAAAATATCATCCGATGCAGGGTAGGCTTCAAGATCAGGGTATTCTTCCCGCAATTGCTTCGTCGTGGCGTCGGTAAGTTGCTCGAAGTCGACCTCTGCCGGCTGACGACTCAGGGACCAAAAGGCACCATCTGGGGCTGATGCTGTGATGCTGAAGACGCCATCCGGAGAGCTATCTTCCTCAATTGTCCAGTTCTCAGGGTATTCAAAGCGAATGCCCTTGCGGTTGAATTCCATGCGTATTTCCGAGAAAAAGTCTACAAAAACTCGAGTTGGAGCGGTATGGACGTCCTTGGACATGCCACGCTATCGTCTCAATTCGAAATATTTTACCACACCCGGCGGCTGAGTCGCCGACTCGCTCTTATGGCTCGTTCTTCAGGTACCCCGACGGCATTCTCCCGCATTGCTGCTGGCCATGTGGCGGATCTTGCTATCCCTGTCGTCATGCTCCTGGCTGTTCTCGTTGTTCTGGCCCCTGTTCCATCATCAGTTGTTGATCTGTTGTTGTCTGCAAATCTGACGGTTGCGGTTCTCGCGCTCCTGGGTTCACTGGCTGCCCGCACTCCGCTCGAAATGGCTGTGTTCCCGAGTTTTTTGCTTACGGCTACTCTTGTTCGGCTGGTGCTCAATATTGCGACGACGCGTCTTATTCTCTCGCAGGCTGGTACGGTTGGAGCCGGAGCTGCTGGTGATGTTGTCGAGGCTTTCAGTAGCTTTGTTGCAGCCGATAATCTTGTTGTTGGCATCGTAGTGTTTGCCATTATTGCAGTCATCCAGTTTGTTGTGCTCACCGCGGGGGCCACCCGAACGAGTGAGGTTGCTGCACGGTTTACGCTCGATGCACTTCCGGGTCGGCAGGCTGCGATTGATGCGGAAGTCTCTTCGGGCGGTTTATCACGAAATGATGCCCGACAACTTCGGGGCGAATTGCAACAGCAGGCTGAATTTTATGCAAGTATGGATGGTGCCAGCCGTTTTGTACGAGGCGAGGCTGTGGCAAGTGTCGTGATTGTCTTGGTCAATCTCGTTGGTGGCTTTGCGATCGGCGTTGGTCAGCTTGGTCTGCCCGCTACCGAAGCTGCTGGTTTATATGCCCGACTCACGATTGGTGATGGCCTCGCGAGTGCGGTTCCGTCGCTTCTTGTTTCTGTTGCGACTGGTCTGCTTCTTTCTCGATCAACAATGCGACAGAATCTACCGCGTGAGCTTGGTAGACAGCTTTTTGCACGACCGGCTTTACTGGTAGTGACAGCTGTTTTCCTCGGGCTTCTATCGCTAACGGACTTACCTACTGTTCCGTTGGCAATCATGGCGATTGGGACGGCAACAGCTGCGTGGCTGTTCAGCTCGACTGCCTTAAAATCAATCTCCAATCAATCGTCGAATAGGGGAGGGAAGCCGGCTCAGAAAGTCGCATCGCCAATCGATACGATCCTCGGCCAGAGTCGGTTGGTGGTGCGGGTTGGTAAAGACCTTGTTGGCCTCATTGCTGGGGAGGGATCAGGTCTACCTGCTGCGGTTGAAGGTGTCCGCAAGCGAATAGCTGAAGATCTCGGAGTCATTGTTCCGGCGGTACTTTTTCGGGATGACACAACGCTTGCCAAGGGGCAGTGGGTCATGGAATTAGACGGTGATCCAATTGACGATCCAGTCGTGCCATCAGGTCAGTGGCTCTTGGTACCAAGTTCAGGTGACGACGTGACTCGTCGACGTT
>WLWG01000137.1_pt1 | contig 73599 bp, 84 predicted proteins | sample 6712871 | NCBI WGS metagenome assembly WLWG01 (sample SAMN12718693, study PRJNA515312) | sponge metagenome | isolation source: marine sponge | host: Mycale hentscheli | place: New Zealand: South Island, Marlborough, Capsize Point | collected 2003-05-01 | reverse complement strand
TAGGTGTTTATGGTTATGCTATTCACGATGCTAGCGATACAGCTGGTGGTGTTAGTAATATGGTAGGTACTTATGGGATTAGTTCAATACAAGATAAAGGTGATGTTGATAATGCTCTTGGTGCTTATGGTACAGTACAAATTACAGATACTAGAACTGAAGATGTTGGGGTGACTAAAGGTGTAGAAGGAGAAATACAAATAGATAAAAGTACAGCTTTGAATTATGGTACTATGATAGGTATATCATCTGTTATAGACAACAATGAAGGCTCAACACCTAATTTTGGTACTCAATATTTATTTAAAGGTGATTACCAAGGAACAAAAGGGCCTACGGCTTACGGTATATATTGTGAGGGAGATCAACACTATTTTGCTAACTCTGTAGGTATTGGAACTACTGTTCCTGACTCTCCACTAGAAGTGCAGTTTACAGAAGCTACAGGTACTGCCAAACGAATGTTTCATATAGATTACAATTCTACTGATAACTATGGTAGCGCTATATTTAAAATGTCTTCTGGTAGTAGTTCTAGTAACAATTTTAAAATTGAGCAAGTTACTGGAGGTGGAAATGGTGAGTTTGGAACTTACTTAGATACAAATATACAAAATGCAAATATATCATCAGGTGCATTTGGAAATATTAATTTTGTAACAGGGTCAAATATTTCTGGCAGAAGTATAGTTATGACTATTGGTGGTGGAACACAAAAAGGCAACGTTGGTATCGGAACGGATAGTCCTGGAGCAAAACTTGTAGTAAACGGCGGTGGTGACAATGAAATAGCTAAATTTGTATCAACAGACAGTGTTTCGCAAATAGGTATTACAGACAATACTACAACATCTTACTTTGGTTCAAAAGATGGATTATCTTTTATTTCTCAAACAGGTGGTACGCCTGTTGATGGATTAGTGCTTGACTCTTCTGGTAACGTCGGGATTAATACGATTAGTCCTGGATATAAATTAGATGTAAACGGTCAAGTTAGAATACAATCTACTAATTACGAAATGTTATATTTGCATCAAGCAGATGCTAATGGTGGTTTTATTAAATTTACAAACACTGATGACACGTCTGGTTGGTACACTGGTATTGCTGGTACTGAAAAGTTTATAATATCAAGGACTGCTGATAACACAGTTCCTATGATAACAGTTGAACAAAACGGTAAAGTAGGAATTGGCACGGAAAGTCCCCTTAGAACATTATCTGTTGAATCTGCTAGCATAGTATCATCTGAGTTTAAAGGTTCTAATGCTGGTCACTTAATTGATATATCAAACTCAAACGCATCTCCTACATATAACGGTATAAGATTCCAACATAGTAATACCTTTAAGATGGGTGTTACTCATATAGCAGATGGCACTACAAGAGGTTACGTACAAATAGGTAATGGTTACGCCGCAGGAGATGAAATATTAGTTGTTGATGGTAGAACTTCAAGCGTTGGTATTGGGACGACTAGCCCCACTTCTTTATTAGAAATTAGTCAGCAACTATCAGCAGCTTCTACTATAGATTATCCGTATACTATTTCTTCAAGAGATGATGGTAATTCAATTAATCAAGCAGGAGGAGAAGGAGTTGGTATTAAATTTAGGATAGCAGGTAATGCAGCTACAACACCAGGTAATAGTTTAGTTGGTGCTAGTATTGCTGCAATTAGAGAAAGCTCAAGCGACACTGATTCAAGCACAGGTTTAGGTTTCTTTGTTACACAAAACGATGAAACATTAGATGAAGCTTTAAGGCTTAAAAACGATTTAACAGCTGAATTTACATCATCAGTAAAAGCTACTCAAATTATTATAGAGTCAGTAGTTCCTTCAGTATTGTTTACCGAAACAGATGTTACAGCTAACTGGAGAAATAGAGTTAGTAGTGGCTCTTATAGAATACAATATGCTTCTGATGGCAGTACATTTACAGATTATTTTGTTTTAGGAGCAAGTGCTAATACTGTTGAAAAAAATACAACTTTTGCTGAGCAAGCATTTGCAACAACAGCTACATCTTCAGGAGACGCATCGTCAACTCTAACAACAAAAGGTTATGTAGATGGTTTAATTACTGGCGCTACAATATATAGAGGTACTTGGCAAGCAGGTATATCTGCTACGTCATCTGGAGCTACAACAGCAAGTACTACATTAACAGTTTCAGCAGCTATACTTGACGCTGCTGGTAATACGCCTACTTTGGTTGGAGCTGTAGTTACAGGGGCTGGAATAACAGGTACTGTAAAAGTAGCATCCGTTACTTCTTCTACAGTTTACGAATTAGATACAGCAATAGATGCAACAGCAACAGCATATATTTTCTCTCCAATATATGGAGCGCCTGATTTAAGTGGTGTTACACAAACATCTGGATATTACTATATCTGTAGTGAAGCAGGTAGCGCAACACCTAACGGTGCAGGTACAGAACCTAACACTTGGGGTGTTGGTGACTGGGTTATATGGAATGACGATGTTGGTGCTTCTGGTGAATGGCAGAAAGTAGACAACTCATCTGTATTGTCAGGTGCAGGTACAGGTCAAACTGTAGCTTTATGGGAAGGTCCAAGCTCTGTTACAGATTCAGAAACTTTAGGTAATGCACCAATAACTGTTTCAGGTAACGATACAACTTTTGCAGGTGATGTTACTATAGCAAAATCTACACCAAAGATATCATTTAATAATTTAGCTGGAGGTGGTTTAGATCCAATGTTAACGGCATCAGGTACTGATTTTACTATTTCAACTTCTAGTATAACACCCTTAACAATAGCTTTAGATACAGGTATTGCAACTTTTACAGGTGATGTAAGAATTAATGATAGTAAGTTACAAATAACCGGAGGCGCTCCAGAAATATTGTTTGCGGTTCCTACTGGTGGTTTAGATAGTAGAATTTACAATGATGGTAGCGGTAATTTTATTATTGGCCACGGTACAAATTCAGTTACACCTCCACCAAGAATGACTATTACAAGCGGCGGTACTGTTGGTATTAACAAAACTACCCCAAGTGAAGATTATAGAGTTGATATAGTCCAAAATATGACGGATCCAGATACTACTGGGTACGCTATGAGGATAGACACTAATATGTCAGGAACAAAATCAGCAGCGACTGATATTGCCCAAGGTGCTTTATTTTTAGATACAGACTCTTCCGCTGTAGGAACTACAACAGACGAGCACAGGGTAATAGGTATTAATAACGATGTTCGTTATTCAGGTTTACCTGATGCAGTCTATGCAACACAATCAAGAGTTGAATCAAATTCTACTCAAACTGGCCAGACCACAACTGTTACGGGTGCTTACAATATAGCTCAATCTGATGGTGGTGCTAACCACACTGTTAGTCATTTATCATCAACTTATAATCTTACGCAATTACAAGATAATTCAGCAGTCTCGACAGTATATGGAACCAGGTCACTTGTTCAGGCAAACGCAAATAGGGCGGTAGACACTGGCACTATGTATGGTAGTTATGTTGAACTTGATTTAGATTCAACAAATAATATTAATTACGGTGGTCTTCACGGTTATAGGGTTATAATAGATAATAACCAAGCTCTAGCCAGTGAACTAAGTAATACTTACTTATTTAGAGGATCATACAGTGGCGTAAGAACAGATGGAGATTGCTGGGGGTTATATGTAGGGGGAGATAAACATTATTTAGAAAAAAGACTATTTGTAGGTACTACAGCAGGAGACAGTGATTCTATAATGGAAGTTAGAGGCTCCGACGCTGAAAGATATGTAAAGTTTAAAACTTCAAATGATGAGTCAAGATTTGACTGTTACATAGGAGGCACAGGAAACGGCGCAAGATTATCTATGTTTGACCACGATGGTACTACAGAAGGTGTGAGGTTACAAGCTGCTGCAAATGGGAACAATTATATTCTTGGTCAACTTGGTATTGGAGTAACAAGCCCTGATTTTAAATTTCAAGTTGCAACTCCTGGTTTAACATCAGGGTCTACATATAGTTGGCCTTTTGATTTAACAAGAGCAGGTATAAGTTCTACGAGAGGGTTTTCTATTGGTGTAGGTACTGCTGGTGGAAATGTAGCTTTAGGTAATCACAATGGAGATATGTCATTAGGTCAAACTTTTGGTGTTGATAGTAATGGACTTCCTCAGTTTTATGAAACAATGCGTATCTCTCACGACGGAACTGCATCTAGCGGTAGCGTCGGTATTGGAGCGACTAATCCTCAATCAAAACTACAAGTTGCAGGTGGTATACAAATGGCTGATGATACAGCTACAGCTTCAGCTAGTAAAGTAGGTACAATGCGATATAGAACAGGTACTGAATACGTAGATGTTGACGGGGTTGAATTAGTTACAAATGGAGACTTTACTTCGAACACTGGATGGAATTTAAATTCAAATTGGTCTATAAGTAACGGAACTTGTAATGCAGATGGAACAAGCAATAACGATATAAATCAAAGCCAAGTGGTAGGTGTTGTTGGGCAAAGTTATAGAATTATTTATGTTATATCAGCTTATACTCAAGGAAGTATATCTGCAAGAATAGGCAACGGTGTAACTGATTTAAACACGGGTACAGGGACATTTAGCCAAGTGGTTACAGCAACTACAACTGATAGAATAAGAATGAATATTGCTAATAGTTTTATAGGATCTGTTGATAGTTTATCTATAGTTAAAGTAACAGCAGAAAACGCAAGCTATGCAGATATGTGTATGCAAACGGGAGCATCAACATACGAATGGGTTAACATAGTAAGAAATACATATTAAATGGGTACAGGAAAAACATATTCAACAAAATATTTACTAGACAGTAATAATAGTTCTGGCGCTGCAGGCCAAGTTTTAATATCAACATCAACAGGCATAGACTGGGTTGACGCTAATACAGTCCCGGGTATAATTGGTGGTCCTTATTTACCACTTACAGCTGGATCAACAGTTCCGCTTACTGGCGCTTTATATTTAGAGAATAGCTCTACAGATGTGGTTATGTCGGGTAATAGCTCGGGTGCTTTTACTATTGATAATACAACTGGTCAAATAGCTTTTAAAGCTAATGGAAGCACTGTCCAATCTATGGTTATAACATCCAGCCAAATTAGTTTAAACGAAGCTGTTACTGTCAACTCCACTTCTTTATCTTCTCCTAACAAATTACAGGTTAATGGGCAAGCGAGAGTTATTGGTCAATTTATGGTAGGTGATTCAAGCGCAAGTAATACGGCTGCAAGACCAATACACGTTAAGCAATCTGGTGCCGCAACTATAAGACTTGAAGATTCGGATAGTGACAATCTTGCATTTGATTTAATTGTCGACGAAGGTGTTGGTTTTAAAATTGCAGAAACTATTGGCGGTGATTCAGGTGATGACACAAGGCTTACTATTCACGAAACATCAGGAAACGTAAGTATAGGATCTACAACAGAAGAAGGCAGGTTGTTGGTACAGGATTCAGGTTTAGGTAATGATGAAGATGATTTTGTTACTAATTTAGTTTTAATGGGTAGTAGATGGGACTTATTATTTAAACAAATAAGAACTGCTGACGAAACTGATTGGAAAAATACAATAGTTAGAATACAAGGAAGAGTAGATTCAACTAATATGCAGAGTATTGACTTTAATACAGATAATAGCTTTAATAGACATATTGATATAAACACCGCTTCTAATAATTTTAATACAAGATTTACACACGGTGGTAATGTAGGAATCGGAACAGTTTCTCCTAACTTTAGATTAGGCTTGTCTAATGCGGCTGCGTTAACATCAGTTTATCAACAATTTACAAATGGTACAACTGGAGTGCAGTCAAGTGATGGTACAGTTATGGGTATTGATGCTGATGGAGATTTTATAATTAATAACCAAGAGGCTAAAGAAATTAAATTATACACTAGTGATTCTCAAAAAGTAACGATTGATTCTGCAGGCAACGTCGGAATCGGAACGACTAACCCTGGAAATTTACTTGACGTAGCTGGGGATACGGATATTACAGGGCAATTATTTGTTACACATGATGCAAATTATGTTGCTAAAATAAAACAAACTGCAACTTCAATGTCTAACGGGTCTTATACGTTTGAAATTGATAGTACTTCTCACACATCAAATATGAGTACAGCTGGAGCAATGTCAGTTGATGTAAACGGTGGAAGAGCTTTTACTATTACAGGTCAAGGAAAGGTAGGAATCGGAACAAATGATCCTGCTGGACTTTTTCATCTTTATGATGGAAGCCCTGTGTTACAAATAATGACTAACTCAGGAGCGGATGGTCAAGCTAACACTACAATGAGTAGAATTATAGGTCAAGCAAGGGGTTACGGTATGGTTGGTGATGAAATGTGTTCTATAGATTTTGTAACAAATGCTACTACCTGGTACAAGGGAGATATTGTATTTAAAACAAATGATGTTGACGGAACAGATCCATCTAAAGATGCTACTGAAAGAATGCGTATTGCATCAAATGGTAATGTTGGTGTTGGATTTACAAGTCCTGATTTATCTCCTTTGTCAACTATGAAATTATCAGTTAATGGTAATGCTTATGTAGCAGGGTATCTGGGTATCGGAGAAACAAGCCCATCAGTTCCTTTGCATATTTCAAGAAATAGTGCTAGTGGAGAAAATATTGCTTTGCTTTTAGATAATAATAACACCGCTACGCAGGGTAGCCAAATAGGTATATTGTTTAGATGTATGGCAGATGGGGCTAATACTGACTTTGAAATATTTGGAGAGGCAAAAGCCGCTAATACTATGGACTTAGTGTTTCAATCGGATGGATCGGTTGAAAGAATGAGGCTAAAAAGTGATGGTGATTTACAAATAGCAAGATACCTAGAGCATTTAGGAGATACAAACTCATATTTAGGTTGGAGTGCGGCTGATGATTTTAGAATTTATACTGGTGGTCGTGAATTGTTAAGATTAGATGAAGGAACTGATCCTGATGTTTTAAATTTTATGTCAACTAATTTTTCGATGTCTACAGGTGGAGAATTAAAACTTCTTAACAACGGTGGCGCTAAACTTACATTCGGTGGAAATGGAGCTAATCCCACAACTACAGCTGCAACTATATATGATCAATCTGGTGTTGGACTTACGCTTTCAGCTCATAATGTTTCGATAAGAAATTATGATGGTACTAATATGATAGAGTCTGCAAGATTTGTACATAATAAATTAACTTGCGCTGGAGATGTTATAGCCTATGGTTCGCCTTCTGACGTTAGGTTAAAAGAAAATATAAAACCTATAGAATCAGCATTAGACAAAGTAAGTAAACTACAAGGTGTTACATTTGACTGGAAAAAATCTGATAGTATATTAGATATAAAAGAAGATATAGGATTTATAGCACAAGATGTACAAAAAGTTATACCAGAGCTTGTAAGAGAAAATAAAGATGGTATGCTGTCAATGAGACACCAAGGTATCGCCCCAATATTACTTGAGGCTATAAAAGAATTAAAAGCAGAAATAGAAGAACTTAAAAAACAAATTAAGTAATGGCTATACCAACTTCAGGGGCATTATCTATGGAAGACATAGCACAAGAGGCGCTATATGGTACTTGGGGATCAGGGACGATAACTGGCCCAATTTCCATGTACGACATGATAAATGGCGGAAACACTAAGGGGTCTGGTAATTCCTACCCTACAGTAAACGATAACTGTACACCAAACCCAGTTGACAGAACTTATTATCAAATAACATTAACGCTAGCATCATCACCAAATCCTACCGTAACTGTTTTTACAACAAGAAACCCTATTACGGGGTTAGTTGCTAATGACGTTTTATATGATTATGTAAATGGTTCATATACGGCTTGGACAGGTGCTTCGCAAACTTATTCATATTGGATATTTGGTCAAGGAACATTTTTTGGTTGTACCTCTAATAATTGTCCTAATATTTCAGTTAGTTCGTCTGGGGTAGTAACTGTAAACGGCTGTCAATGCCCTTAAAAATTAAATTATGCCTATAGCTTATCCATATAGATTTTCTGATTGGTACGGTTATGATAAAGACTGTGCATCAACAACATCGTTTAGTTCTGGATCAGGGCAGGCAGATGCTAAGTTTATTTGTACTCAAACGGTTAACACAACAAAATATCACGATGGTAGCGGCCTTAACCCAACTACAGGGGATACTGTTTATGATAATGCTGCGGGAACAACAACAACTGGAAACGGGTATTACACAGTTGGAAGTGGCTCTAATATATTCGGTTATTATAGAATAACAGGCGGAAGTGGAGTTGTTGCAAGCATAGGGATATGTTCACCTTAAAATAAATAAATAAATAAATAAATAAATCTTTAAAATTAAAAAATGGCAATTATTTACAAATGGGATATTCCCGCAATGAACGCTCACATTCAAGCAGAAGGTGAAGACAATGTAATATACACAGTACATTGGAGATATACTGGTTCTGAAGAATCTGGAGGAAAAACTTATTCATCAACACAAATTGGATCACAAGGTTATACTTACGCAGCTGGAGATCCTTTTATACCTTACGCAGATACAGAGGCTTTTGAAAATATAGTTATCGGATGGCTGGAAGGATCATTAGATGTACCTGCAATGCAAGCTAGCATAGCTTCAAGTATACAAACTAAAATTACGCCAGTAAACGAGAACTTATACTTCACATGGCAAAACCCACCACTACCAACACCACCAGTAGAAGAGGAAGAAGAAGAATAGGTAAATTTCACTAAAAACAAGTAATAATACAAATATGCATAATGCATATAACCAGTGTATAATTAAAAACCAAAACCAATGACACTATTTTACCAGACTAACTCGTGGATTAGTCAACCACAACAAAATGAAAAACGATTGAACCTATGGAACCACATTGCTAAAAAAGCAAATTGGCGTATAGTTCAATTACCAAACGGCTATTATCAAACAGAGTACAAAGATCCTGATTGTGAGTGTAATCCTGAAAAGGATACATGCTGCGAAAAATGGATAGATGTAACTAGGAGAGAATCAATGCAAGCCGCCGAAACCTCAATAGATAAAACTATTGAACACTACCAAAAGAAAGTTGAATTTTTAAACGGACCAAAAGTAGTAAAAACCTTTAAGTAAAACCAAACCAATCTAATCAAATTAAATCAAATATGGACGGAATTGTCAAAAACCTTAGCTTTGGTGACGAAGCTAAACAAAAGGTGTTTAAAGGAATAGATAAACTCACTAAAGCTGTTAGCTCTACATTAGGAGCTAGCGGCAAGTGTGTTATCATGGAAGATAACTCTGGTATTCCTATAATAACAAAAGATGGTGTAACAGTAGCTAATTCTGTTATACTAAGAGATCCTGTAGAAAACATGGGTGCTACGTTATTAAAAGAAGCAGCTAGAAAAACAGTAAGAGAAGCTGGCGATGGCACAACCACAGCTACAGTATTAGCGCACTCAATAATGAACAGTGCTAAAAGTAGTGATAGAAAAGTAAGAGATGGTATATCATCTGGTGTAGATAAAGTTATTGATTACTTAAAATCTATATCAATACCTGTAAAAGGTAAAATGATAGATGACATAGCTACTATATCTACAAACAACGATAAAGAACTTGGTAGATTAATAGCTGATGCTTTTAGATCAGTTGGTCAAACAGGTGTTGTTACTATGGAACCATCAGAAGGTGGTTTAACAGAGGTTGAAATAGTAGAGGGTGTTGAGTACGAAAAAGGTTTTTCTCACGGTGAATTTATAACAGACAAAGACAAAAGTATAGCTGAGCTAGATAACGCTTTAGTTTTACTTATGGATTCTAAGATAGATTCAATAAGACAAATACAACCAGTACTAGAGCATGTTATAAAGGGTAACAAGGCTTTATTAATTATTGGTGAAGTTGAAGCTGGTGTTTTATCAGCTCTTGTAATGAACAAGAAAAAAGGTAATATAAAAATAAATGTTATAGAACCACCTGCTTTTGGATTAAGAAGAAAAGAAATATTTAATGACTTATCTTTATTAACAGGAGCAACTATTATAAATGAAGATTTAGGTGATGATTTAAACACTATACAAGTTAATTATCTTGGCAAATGTGTAAAGTCAACATCTACTCAAGATGAAACTATCATACAAATAGACGATGTATCTGAAGAAGTAGATGATATAATAGAGAAAATAAAAAAAGATTTAAAAAAGAAAAATAAAGCACATATTCAAATTGGTCTTGAAAAAAGATTAGCTAGATTAAGTGCAAAAGTAGCGATTGTTAAAATTGGTGCTAATTCTGACATTGAATTAAAAGAAAAAAGTGATAGAGTCGAAGATGCTATTTGTGCTACTAAAGCTGCTATTAAAGAAGGTATTGTACCAGGTGGTGGTATTGCTTTGCTTAACGCTTCTAGTATTTTAAAACCTGAGAACAAAGGTGAAGAAGTATTACTTGAAGCTATAAAAGCACCGTTTAACACATTATTAAGTAATGCCGGTATAGTTTTAACGTCTGAACAATTAAAAAATTTACATTCAAACGAAGGTAAAGGATTAGATGTGGTTACAGGAAATATGGTAAATATGGTAAAACTAGGTATTATAGATCCATTACTGGTAACAAAAAGCGCTTTAATAAACGCAGCTTCTGTAGCTACTACAATACTTTCAACTGATTGTGTAATAAATAACATGAGGATAGATGAAGGCAATAGGTAGAAACTTAATAATAGAGAAAATAGAAGAAGGAACTACTGAAACAAAAGGTGGTTTATTGCTAGCAGAGCTTCATAGAGACGATATAAGGTATGTTAGAGCTAATGTAATAGAAGTTGGAGATGAAGTGTTAGGCTTAAAAAAAGAAGACCTTATATACTATGATCGACATGCTGGTCACAAAATAGAAATTGAAAATAAATCATATCACGTAATAAAAACACAAGATGTGGTTGTTGTTTTATGAAAAAGCTAGATGCTGGAGACTTAAAAGATCTCAATTTGCTAAAACATTATCGTATAATACGTAAATGGGCTTGTAAAAACAATAACCTTCGTGAAGCTGATTTAGAATTACTATTATATTTAGATTGTATAGACTTGTTTACAAAGAAAGATTTTGAAGCAGGTATATACTCTTATAGTTGGGATAACAGAAGATGGTCTAGGTTAATAAAAGAAGACTGGATAGTTGTTTGGAGAAAAAGAAATAGAACTACACAAACTTATAATATATATAAGGTTTCTTTTAAAGGTAAACAATTAATAAATAGAATATATAAAATAATGTTAGGTAAAGAAAAAATACCTACTAGTTTTAGAAGAAATAAAATAATGGAAGGTAAATCTTATATGGACAAGGTTTTAATAAAGTCTATAAAAGATGTAAATAAAGATACAATATGATACCAAATTTAGCAGCAATAGTACAACAAGCTCAGTCTATGGGTTTAGAACAAAATAGTAACGCAGTTGCGCCACAACCCAATAATGGTGGTACTGTAGTTGGAACAGGTACTAGTGTAAATGATTTATCTTACTTTTCAAAACCTATGGGAATAGAAGCTCAATCAGCTGATGAGGTTAGAGCACAAGCAGCAACAAACATGATGGGTCAATCTCAAATGTTATCTAGCCCTATAAATCCAGATGGTTTTTCAAGATCAGAAGAAGAAATAACAAACGGGTTTAATCCTCAAAGACAAGAAGATTTAACATATAATCCAACTAAAAAAATAATATAAAAATTATGCATAAAACAGATCCAAATTATAACGAAGTAATGGCATCTAAAAACGCTCACGGTGTTGTAGGTGAAAGCGCTATATGGGATGGGCCATTAGATCAAACAGGTAGAGCCCATGGCAAAGGTAGTAGCTCAGGAATAACAGGTATGCAAATACTAAAAGCAGATTTACCTTACAAAGGTATAAATGCTGTAATGTGTGCCAACGGTAAAAAATATTAAAAAACAAAAAAATGGGATTATTTAAAACACAAGACTCTACTATAAGTCAAGCTATGCCTTTAACAGCTGCTATGATAGCTAGTATTGACGTTAGACCAGCTTGGGAATTTGAAAACCAAAGTGGGACATTAGGTACTAACCTAAATTCATCTGTGATATATTGTGGTGTAATGCCAGCGGATGCATCAATAAGTGTAATACTACCAGGTGTAGTGGCTGCTAATCCAGGTGGTGGAAAACCAACCAGTGGACAAGCGATAACATTTGAAGGTTTACAATCTGGATCAATACTTCCAGTAGCTGTTGATTATGTTACAGCTATCGCGGGTACTGGTGTAACTGTTGCTGATTTTATAGTAGGTAAATAAAGATAAATATGGAAACAAAAAAAGGATACACAGGGCATTATTCAGGGAATCATCCTAAACACTCTAAAGTTACTAAAAGTAATTTAGATGCTACAAGACGAGATGACGAAGCTCACATGAAATATTTAAAAGAAGATGTAGACTATGATAATAAACATGGTCACAGTGATATAGATATGACCGCAGATGAAAAACATATATCAAAACTAGCTGGTGATCTTAAATATGATGAAAAAAATCATTAAAATAAACAGAGTAAACTGATAAATCACATAAAACAAATACATTAACATTAACATTAACAAAACAAAAATTATGGCTAAATTTATTAAATTTAACATCGTAGACAGCAGTACTCCTGCTAATCAAAAAGCTCACTTATTAGACGTGGACAACATTTCAGACATTTCTTACGCTGGACAAACAGTAAGTATCGTACTAAGATCACCAGCTGGTGGTTATGGGGTAGATACTGCTAGCGCAGGTATTTCTGGAAGAGTTGTATCTTTAGAAGTTTCTACTTCTAAAAGTTCTTTATCTTCTGCACCAACAATCACTAATGGTTCAGCTGCTCCTGATCAAGCTATTGTAAAAGCTATGACTGCTAATCCAGGTGGTGTAGCTGCTACAGCTCAATTAGGAAAAGACGAAGCTGGGACTCCATTACAAATGTACTGGCATTCTTGGAGCGTTGCAACAAACGACAACGTATAGTAAATGAAATCTAAGGGATTAGGCGACAGTATTGCTAAGTTCACTAAAAAAACAGGTATTAAGACCATTGTAGATAGAATGTCTGATGGTCTTAATTTACCTTGTGGTTGTGAAAAAAGGCAATCGTGGTTTAATGAAAAGTTTCCTTACGACAAATAACATGGCATTTAAAATAACACCACCGTTCGACTTAACAGATATGAGCACCTCTATATTCGAAAGAGATATGGGTGAAGATCCTGTTTATGCTAGAACTCCTAAAAACGGTGTTATAGTTTTAAACAAAGATTTAAAAGATCCTATTGAAAAAGCTAAAACTATCGCTCATGAGAAAGTCCACATAGATCAATACAAAAGTGGAGAGCTTGATTACGAGGTTGATGGTGCTGGTAAAGGTTATGTTGATTTTAGAGGAAAAAGATTCGATTATTCAGTAATGCAAAAAGGTAAAGGCCCGTGGGAAAAACCAGCCTACGCCGCGGAAAAAAAAATAAGTAAAAAATATATATAATGGCAAAAAACATGAAAACAAACCAAGATGGCGGAGGCGAAAGTTCAACTGCAGCAGCTGGTGAATTAAAAAACAATCAAAAAGGTGCAGCTAAAAATGTTCACCATAAAGGAGCTGCTGATTATAGCGTGAAAAAAGGATCACATGATCATCCACATGGAGCACCTAAAATGGGTTACAAACAATCATTTGGAGCAGGTAAAGCAAACTGCTATGCAAAAGGCGCTGCTAAGGTAGCAGAAATAATGACATTTGGAGCTTCTAAATATGTTAAGCACCAAGGAGCTGCTGATTCAGGTCACGGTGGACCTGCTGGTCATACTCACCCTAGTATGACAACAAAATCTGTAGAGACTACAGGTGGAGGATCTAGTTCTTCTAGTTCTTCATCGCAAGGTGGAGGCTCTAGTTCTAAACAATCAACAAATAATTTATCTAGTTACCGAGCTGGTTTAAAAGACTTAGGACCTGACTTTAAACCTACAGCGGAACAAACAGCAAAAGCTAACGCTAAAGTTGCATCACTTAAAAAGAAAGATTCAGACGCTAAAAAAGCTAACTCTACTTCATCAAGCTCTTCTTCTAACAATACTAATAGCGGTAGTACAACTAGAAAAAGTGAAACTATAACTTCTAAAAAATCTATGGCTGCGGTTCAAGAAAAAGGAAAAATAGCAAATGAGAATAGAGTTTCAAGAAATGCGTACAATAAAGAAATGACTAGTATAAAAGCGGCTAGCGATTCTACTTCTACAGCTAATAGCTTTTTAAACAATAGAAAACGTCACCAACAAAGTAATCCAAAAGTGATTGCTCTAGCTTCTAAACTAGGTGCTAGAGAAGCTTATAATACTAGAATAAAAAGTGGTGATTTTAGTCAAAAAGAAGCTGCAGAAATCTATAGAACAAGTACACGAAGATAATTTTGAAAAAAATATTTCAATGGCTTACAGGTGGCGTTATCAAAGAAGTTGGTGACGTCATCGATAAGTTAACTACTACGGATGAAGAGAAACTGCTGATTAAAAAGCAAGTTCAAGAAATAATGAACAAAGCTAATGCTGATGCAGAGAACCAAATAACAAGGCGTTGGGAGAGCGATATGAAGTCAGATTCATGGCTTTCTAAGAACACACGACCTTTAGCCCTTATATTTTTATCAGTTATGGCTATATCATTTATATGGGTTGATAGTCATGAGGAAATATCTTTTACAGTAGAACAAGAGTGGATTGCATTATTAAAGCAATTACTTACAACTGTTTATATAGCATACTTTGGTTCTAGAGGTATGGAAAAATTCAAAACTATAAGTAATAATAAATAGTAGGAATATTAATTAAATCAAATTAAATGAAAAACTTAATTATTACATTAGGTCTTTTCTGCTCTGTGTTTTCATATTCACAAGATAGAAAGGATTTTGCAGGTGTTTGGCAAGATGTTAAAAATGACGACACATTATTAGTAATTTATCACAATGAAACCATAGGCTCTTTAAAGTTCTGGAATTTTAAACTAGACAGAGAGTGGAGTATAAATGAAGATTTTTTATACGAAGAAAATGGCTTAGTAAAAACAATGCATGAAGATGCTTTAAACAGTGTTAAATTTTCAAACCAATATACGTTAAAAGATGGCGTATTAACAAAAGAAGCAAATGGTATGTTTCAAGAATTCACTAAATTAAATTAAATGAAATTATGAGTAAAGTAAACAAGATTAAAGACGAAGAACTACAAAAAATTGTAGAAAAAACTAAAGAGCAAAATGAAATGCTAAGAACAATAGGTGTTCTTGAAACTCAAAAACAAGGTGTTTTAGTTCAATTAGCTCAAAGTAACAAAGATCTAGAAGAAATTAAAAAAGAACTAGAAGATGAATACGGTCAAGTAACTGTAAACCTAGAAGACGGTAGTTATACTGAAATCGAAAAAGAAGATGATAAATAATATTAGAAAGATCAGTATCGGATCTGACTACAAAAATGATGCTATGCATTATTCAGTAGGGCAACAAGTATATGGTGGTCATGAAATATCACATATATTGCTAGATGATTCTGATAAATCTTATAATATACACATCAAAAAAAACAACGAGGTATTGCCATGGAAAAAATTTAATTCTAACATGGCAATATCAGTTGAATATGATTTAGAGTATTAATGAGGAGTTTATATGACTTTATAGTTAAACCTGTAGGAGAAGAATATGATAATGAAAAATCTATAGGTGATAAAAAAATTATATTAAATACTAAAATAGAGAGTTTTAAATTTGTAAATAATTTAGCTGAGGTTGTAGAAACACCTAAAGCATATAAAACTCCTATTGAAAAAGGTGATTTAATAATAATACATCATAATGTTTTTCGTACGTTTTACGATATGAAAGGCAATAAAAAGAAAAGTAGATCATCTTTTATAGATGGTTTATATTTTTGTGCTTTAGATCAAGTGTATCTTTATAGAAAAGATATAAAATGGAAGTCTATAAATAATAGATGTTTCATAAAACCGTTAAAGATAAAAGACGGATTAGAAGTAGCTAAAGAGAAAAAGCTTATTGGTATATTAAAAATAGGTAATAGCTCGTTAGAAGCGCTAGGAATAAACGAGGGTGATACTGTTGGTTATACTCCATACGGTGAATATGATTTTATTGTTGACGAAGAGCGTTTATATTGTATGAAATCAAATGATATTGTTATAAAGTATGAAAACGAAGGAAACGAAGTTGAATATAATCCACGCTGGGCAAGTAGCAGTTGAGGAGTTAATAAAGGTAGCTAAAGAACCTATAGTAGATTCAGACGATGATATATCAGCTGACAGACTTAAAAACGCAGCAGCTACAAAAAAGCTAGCTATATTTGATGCTTTTGAAATACTAAGTAGAATACAACAAGAAGAAGAATTATTAAACGAAAAACCTAAAGAAGTTAAACAAGAAAAAGCTTTTAAGGGTTTTGCTGAAGGTAGATCTAAATAATGTACGAGCAGCAGTTATATAAAGTATTAAATAACTATATAGATTCTAAAACTTTAAATCATAAGAATAAATATAAGAAGTGGGATTACGGTTATAATGACGAATATGATATTGTTATTATAAGTAAAACAGGTGAGATAGGTGAGGTATATGAAATACAAAACTTAAAAATTGCATTGCCTAAAAAACACGATGTAGTTAAATTTGATAATAACAAATGGAGTTACTCAGGTTATCCTAAAGAATTAAAAAAAATTAAATCAGTATTTGACTGGGAAGAATATCCTTTAGATTTTAAAGAAAAATGGTATGATTATATCGACAAAGAATTTACAAGGCGTGAAGAAGGTTTTTGGTTCATTAATAAAAATGTTCCTACTTATATTACTGGCACTCACTATATGTACTTGCAGTGGAGTAAAATTGATGTTGGGCAACCAGACTTTAGGGAGTCAAACAGATTATTCTATATATTCTGGGAAGCTTGCAAAGCAGACACAAGGTCTTACGGAATGTGTTATCTTAAAAACCGTAGATCTGGATTCTCTTTTATGTCATCAGCCGAGTCAGTTAACCTTGCTACAATATCCACAGATTCAAGGTTTGGCATATTGTCAAAATCTGGTCCTGACGCAAAGAAAATGTTTACCGACAAAGTTGTACCAATATCAGTCAACTACCCGTTCTTTTTCAAACCAATACAAGACGGTATGGATAGACCAAAGACCGAACTTGCGTACAGGGTACCAGCTTCTAAATTCACACGTAGAAAACTTGATGATAACACTAAACTACAAGAAATCACAGGTCTTGACACCACTATCGATTGGAAAAACACAGGAGACAACTCTTATGATGGTGAAAAACTAAAGTTATTAGTTCATGATGAATCAGGTAAGTGGGAAAGACCAAATAACATATTAAACAACTGGCGTGTTACAAAAACTACACTTAGACTAGGTAGTAAAGTTATAGGTAAGTGTATGATGGGAAGTACATCAAACTCACTAGACAAAGGTGGTGATAATTTTAAAAAATTATATAACGATTCAGATGTTACAAAAAGAAACGCCAACGGACAGACTAGCTCGGGACTCTATTCTTTGTTCATACCTATGGAATGGAATTACGAAGGATACATTGATTCTTATGGCATACCTGTCTTCGACACACCAAAAAAACCAGTTGAAGATCCTCACGGGACTAAAATAAAAATAGGTGTAATAGAATACTGGCAAAATGAAGTAAACGGTTTAAAAGAAGATCAAGATGGTTTAAATGAATTTTACCGTCAATTCCCAAGAACTGAAGAACATGCTTTTAGAGATGAGGCTAAGTCATCTTTATTTAATCTAACTAAGATATACCAACAAATAGATTGGAATGCTGATTTAAAAAACAGCGGAATAATAACTCAAGGAAATTTTCAATGGGTAAATGGTGTAAAAGATACTAAAGTATTATTTATGCCAAGTAAACAAGGTAGGTTTTTTTTGTCTTGGACACCACCTATTGAAATGCAAAACAGAGTTGTAATTAAGAATGGATTAAAGTGGCCAGGTAACGAACATACTGGAGCGTTTGGTTGTGATAGCTATGATATATCAGGTACTGTTGACAGAAGAGGTTCTAATGGTGCTTTAACGGGTTTAACTAAGTTTAGTATGGAGAACGTTCCGCCTAATCATTTTTTCTTAGAATACATCGCTCGCCCACAGACAGCTGAGATATTTTTTGAAGATGTATTAATGGCTTGCGTTTTTTATGGCATGCCAATACTAGCAGAGAATAACAAACCAAGGCTTTTATATTATTTTAAAAGAAGAGGTTACAGAGGTTACTCAATGAACAGGCCAGATAAAAAATACAATAAACTTTCCACGACAGAAAGAGAAATAGGTGGTATACCTAATTCAAGTGAAGATATTAAACAAGCACACGCTGCTGCCATAGAGTCTTATATAGAAGAGTATGTAGGTTTAAAAGATAATGGTGATTATGGTGACGTGTATTTTCAAAGAACCTTGGAAGATTGGGCAAAGTTTAATATAAATAATAGAACATCTCATGATGCTTCTATAAGTTCAGGTTTAGCTATAATGGCTTGCAACAAAAACAAATACAGACCAAATCCTGTTATTCAAAGAAAAGTTTATGATTTAGGTTTTAAAAAATATAACAACAAAGGTACATTGTCAAAAATAATCGAATAGATGAAAATATATACTAATTCAAATAGTGCTTTTCCAAGTCAGGTAGTACCGGACGCGGAAAAAGCTTCATGGGAGTATGGATCTCAAGTAGCTTCCGCTATTGAAACTGAATGGTTTGACCAAGGAAGAACTAACGGTAATAGATACTTAACGAGTTGGAATAACTTTCACAGTCTAAGACTATATGCTAGAGGCGAACAGCCTACACAGAAATATAAAGATGAATTGTCAATAAACGGTGATTTGTCTTATTTAAATTTAGACTGGAAACCAGTACCAGTTATATCTAAGTTTGTAAATATAGTTGTAAACGGTATATCACAAAAAGAGTTTGATATAAAAGCTTTTTCACAAGATCCTGAGTCAGTTAAAAAAAGAACTAACTATGCGACAGCAATAGCTGAAGATATGTTTGCTAGAGAGCAAATAGCTTTAGCACAACAAACACTAGGTATTGATGCTTCTCAATCAAATATGCCAGCACCCTTGTTACCTGAAACAAAGGAAGAGCTAGAGTTGCATATGCAATTAAGTTATAAGCAATCAATTGAAATAGCAGAAGAAGAAGCTATATCTACTACCTTAGCTAAAAATAGATGGGAGTTAACTAAACGTAGGATTAACGAAGACTTAGTAGTATGCGGAATAGCTTGCGCTAAAACAAACTTTAATAAATCTAATGGAGTAACAATAGATTACGTTGATCCAGCACATGTAATATACTCTTATACAGAAGACCCTAACTTTGAAGACATATATTATGTTGGTGAAGTTAAGTCTATAACTATACCGGAACTTAAAAAACAATTTCCGCAAATTAGTGAAGAAGAGTTAGAGAAAATACAAAAAATGCCTGGAAATAGGCAATACATAACAGGTTGGGGTAATTACGATGCTAACACTGTTCAAATATTATATTTTGAATATAAAACTTACATGAACCAAGTTTTTAAATTAAAACAAACAGATAATGGTTTAGAAAAAGTTATTCAAAAAACGGATGAATTTAATCCACCACCGGCAGATACTTATGATAGAGTTTCAAGAAGTATTGAAGTACTATACAGCGGCGCTAAAGTCTTAGGCACTAATACTATGTTAAAATGGGAATTAGCTGAAAACATGACAAGACCAGCTTCAGATAGTACTAAAGTTGAAATGAATTATGCTTTGTGTGCGCCTAGAATGTATAAGGGTAGAATAGAATCTTTAGTTAGCAAGATAACTGGTTTTGCTGATATGATTCAAATAACTCATTTAAAAATGCAACAAGTATTATCTAGGATGGTACCAGATGGTGTATTTTTAGATATGGATGGTTTAGCAGAAGTTGATTTAGGTAACGGTACAAATTACAATCCAGCAGAAGCATTAAACATGTATTTTCAAACTGGTAGTATTGTTGGAAGATCTTTAACTCAAGATGGTGAATTAAATAGAGGTAAAGTACCTATTCAAGAATTAACATCATCAGCTAGTGGCGCCAAACTGCAAAGTCTTATACAGACTTATAATTACTATTTACAAATGATACGTGATGTCACGGGGTTAAATGAAGCTAGAGACGGTAGTATACAAGACAAAGACTCGTTAGTAGGTATAGCTAAAATGGCCGCCAATCAATCCAATATAGCAACTAAACATATTAATCAAGCTAGTTTATATTTAGCTCTTAGAATATGTGAAAATATATCTTTAAAAATAGCAGATGTATTATCTTTCCCTTTAACAAAAAATGCTTTAATTGAAAGCATATCTCTTTATAACGCTCAAACGTTAGGTGAAATATCTAATTTAAATTTACATGATTTTGGTATATATTTAGAGTTAGAACCTGACGAAGAAGAAAGAGCTCAGTTAGAGCAAAATATACAAATAGCTTTAAAAAATAACGGTATTGATCTTGAAGACGCTATAGATATTAGACAAATAAAAAATCTAAAGCTGGCTAATCAATTACTAAAACAAAAAAGAAAAAAGAAAATAAAAAGAGATCAAGCTCAACAAAAGCAAATGATAGATGCTCAAGCGCAAGCAAATGCTAAAGCTTCAGAAGCTGCTGCTATGGCTGAGGTTCAAAAGAATCAAGCTATGACAGAATCTAAAGTGCAAATAGAGCAAGCTAAATCTCAATTTGAAATACAACGTATGCAAACAGAATTAACTGTTAAACAACAGCTAATGGCTCAAGAGTTTGAATACCAAAAACAATTAGCGCAAATAAAGCTAGGTGTTGAAAGTGAAAAAGAAAAAGAAATAGAAGATAGAAAAGACAAAAGAGTTAAATTACAAGGAACTCAACAAAGTCAATTAATAAATCAACGACAAAATGATTCTGCTCCTGTAGATTTTGAAGGAACAGACTCATCACAACTAGGCACGTTTGGTTTACAAAATATGATGCCGCCTAGTTAACATTTAATAATTATATAATATTTTATCATGTCAGAAGAAACAAAAGTAAACGAACCTGTCAAGCAAGAAGGTGAGTTTAAAATCAAAAAAAAGAAACCTAAAAATTTAGGAAATCAAGGTAAAGACAACTTAATAAAAGTAGATCTTAATAAACCAGAAGCTCAGGGTGAAGTTATACCCGAGGTTACAAAAGTCACAATTCCTAAAGATGCATTAAAAGAAGAAGACAATGCCATTCAAATCGGAGAAACAGAGACAGTGGATGTGGGCGAACAAACCGGAGATAGCGCTAAAGTGGACGAACAAGTATCAGAGTCCAGCGAGGCTATTGAAGAAATTACACCAATCCAAGAAATAACAGAAGAAGAAGTAAAGGAGATAACGCAAGAAGTTAAAGAAGCTAAGAGAGATGAAAAAGTCTTAGGTAAACCTTTACCAGAAAACATAGAGAAGCTAGTTTCATTTATGGAAGAAACTGGTGGAACTGTACAAGATTATGTAGCTTTAAACAAAGATTACAGTGATTACAGTCCTAAGGATGTTTTAAGAGAATACTATACAAAGGCAAAACCTCATTTAGATCAAGAAGAGATTAGCTTCTTAATGGAAGATAATTTTGAGTTTGATGAAGATGTAGACGAGCCAAGAGATATACGCAAGAAAAAACTTGCGTTTAAGGAAGAGGTTGCAAATGCTAAACAATTTCTTGAGAGTTCAAAAAGTAAATATTACGACGAGATCAAGTTGAGACCGGGCGTTACTCAAGAACAACAAGAAGCAATTAGTTTTTACGACCAATACAAGCAGCAACAAGAAACTGCAACACGATTACACGGTGATTTTAGAGATCGTACAAAAAAACTTTTCAGTAACGAATTCAAAGGTTTTGACTTCAATGTTGGTGATAAGAAATTTAGATACGGTATCAAAGATCCTAGTAAAGTGGGTGAAACGCAAGTTGACGTACAGAACTTTGTTAGTAAATATACTAATGAAGAAGGTAGTTTAACTGACCCAGCGGGTTACCACAAAGCTATGTATGCTGCTATGAATGCTGATAAAATCGCTCATCATTTTTACGAGCAAGGAAAAGCGGATGGTGTTAAAGACATTATTCAAACTTCCAAGAACCCATCACAAGACGGACCGAGGCAAGTTGCCGATGGAAACGTTTTTATAAACGGATTAAAAGTAAAAGCTATTAGTGGATTAGACTCAACAAAATTAAAAATTAAAAGAAAAAAGTTTAACTAAAAAAAAATTTTAAATTATGGCTTTAAGTCCTCAATTTGGTGATATTACACCAAGTCAAAGTCAACAAACGTTGGCTAGTAACTACTTAAACTTCGCTGGAGCAAATGGTGTGAATTTTTCACAACAATATTTACCAGAGCTTTACGAAGCAGAAGTAGAAAGATATGGAAACAGAACTTTATCTGGTTTCTTAAGAATGGTTGGCGCAGAAATGCCAATGACATCTGATCAAGTAATTTGGTCTGAACAAAACAGATTACACATCTCATACGAAAACGTAGTAATAAGTGGTGGTGGTCTAATACTAACAATACCTGTTACAGCTGCTAACGCTGCTGTGCCAATATTAAACGTAATCTCTCCAGGCTCAACAATTGTTGTAATGGATGATTTCGGTGGTGAAGCAAAATGTTTAGTAACTGCTTCTGACACAGGCGCTGCTGGTGCTGCTGGTAACCCAGGACAATTAACAATTCAACCTTACACTGTAGCTAACCTAAATGGTTTAACTGGAGCAGTAAAGATATTTGTTTATGGTTCTGATTTCCAAAAAGGAAGTTCTACTGTTAACGCTGTAGCTGGAGCAAATGCTATTAATCAAAATGCTAATCCTATGGTAACTGTGGATCCTGCATTTAGCACATTTGTTAACTCTCCAATAATCATTAGAAGCCAATACACTGTTAACGGTTCTGACACTGCTCAGATCGGTTGGGTAGAAGTTGCTACTGAAGATGGAACTGGAGGTTATTTATGGTACTTAAAAGCTGAGTCTGAAACAAGACTTAGATTTGAAGATTACCTAGAAATGGCAATGGTTGAAGGTGAACTTAACTCAGCTGGTGTTGTACCTGCTGCTCAAGGTGGTACTCAAGGTTTATTTGCTGCTATCCAAGATAGAGGTAACGTAGAAGTAGGCTTTACAGCTGCTGCTGGATTAGACGCTTTTGATGCTATACTAAAGAACTTAGATACTCAAGGAGCTATTGAAGAAAACATGTTATTCTTGAACAGATCTACTGCTCTTGATTTTGACGATATGTTAGCTTCTATTTCTGGCGGATTCGCTGGAGGTACTGCTTTTGGATTATTTGAAAATTCTGAGGAAATGGCATTAAATTTAGGTTTCTCTGGTTTCAGAAGAGGTTCTTATGACTTCTACAAAACTGACTGGAAATACTTAAACGATGCTTCTACTCGTGGAGGATTAGTTGGACCTGCATCTATTGAAGGTGTATTAGTACCAGCTGGAACTTCTACAGTATACGATCAAATCTTAGGAACAAACATTAGAAGACCATTCTTACACGTACGTTATAGAGCTTCACAAGCTGATGACAGACGAATGAAGTCTTGGTTAACTGGTTCTGTAGGTGGTGCTTTCACTTCATCTTTAGATGCAATGGAAGTAAACTTCTTATCAGAAAGATGTTTAGTAACTCAAGCTGCGAATAACTTCGTATTATTCAAAGGAATCTAATTGATTCAACAAATGTAATTCTTACCCTCGTTGTAACTACGGGGGTAATTATTACTCTTATAAATTATTTAATTATATTATATCATGGCAAAACAAAAAATAGCTCAACCAGATGGTTGGGAAATAAAAGATAGAAACTATTATCTAACAGGTAGTAAAACTCCTTTAACACTTACATTACCAAGTAAACATACAACAAAACATCCTTTATTGTGGTTTGATGATGAACTAGGTTCTCAAAGAGAGTTAAGATATGCTACTAATCAAGCTTCATCATTTGTAGATGAACAAAAAGGTGAATCAACAATGGGTCACATTACGTTTAAAAACGGGGTGTTGAGAGTAGAAAAAAGATATCAAGCATTACAAAAAATGCTTTCTTTATATCACCCATCAAAAGATCACTTATATAAAGAATTAAAACCTCAGCAGATTGCTAAAGAAGAACTACACGATTTAGAGTATGAGATAGAAGCTATGAATATGGCTTTATCTTTAGATATTGATCAGTGTGAGGCAATACTAAGGGTTGAAGTTGGATCTAAAGTAAATGAGTTAAGCTCTAAAGAAATAAAAAGAGATTTACTAATGTTTGCTAAAAAGAATCCAGTTTTATTTGTGGAATTAGCTAAAGACGATAATGTACAGCTTAGGAATTTAGGAATAAAAGCAACTGAGGCTAACATTATTAAACTATCTCCAGATCAACGCTCGTTCACGTGGGCATCAAACGGTAAAAAACTAATGACGGTTCCTTTTGAAGAGAATCCTTATTCAGCATTTGCCGCTTTCTTGAAAACAGACGAAGGTGTTGAAATATTTAAGTCTATCGAGAAAAAACTTAAATAACATGTAATACTAATATAGGGCTCGTTCACTCGGGCCCATATTATAATAAACAAATTAAAATGGCAATAAACGTAGATCAAGTTTATAAAACAGTCTTGTTGATAATAAATAAGGAACAAAGAGGTTATTTAACACCTAATGAGTTTAATAAGCTAGCTACTCAGGTTCAACTTGATGTGCTAGATAATTATTTTGAAACCTTAAATCAACAGATTAGAGTGCCACAAAATGAAAGCGAATATGGAAATCGCTATAAATCAGTACAAGAAAAGTTAGACGCTTTTAAAAAAATAGGTGATTGTACCTATAACGCAGCAGCTGGCACAAATCCAGCTTTTTTTACGCTACCAACTTCTTCAGGTACAGCTAGCGGAACGCAGTTAATATCAACTGTAACAAATCAAATAACATATCCCTTAACATCTATAACTCAAAGCCAAGTGGAAGACAGCACTGTTGTTGTTACTTACCAAGGCTTAGCTTACACAAGTTTTACTATATCAGGAGGTATATTTAGTCTAACAGCAGGTTCTTTACCTACTGGAGCAGCTAATAATATAGTTATAACTTTATATCCTCAAGATTTTTATAAACTAGGAACTGTTCTATATAAAGATGATAGAGTTGTACAGCCTATACAAAGAAACGAGTTAGCGTTGTTAAATATGTCACCAATAAGTAAACCTGTTGAATATTTCCCAGTTTATTTATTTGAACAAAACAAAGTAATTATACACCCTCAAACAATAAGCAATAGCGTTAAAGCTAGTTATATTAAAAAACCAGCAAATCCTAGTTGGAACTTTAACTCTTCTTCAGGGTATTACGTTTGGGATCCAGCAACTTCTGTTAATTTTGAATTAGACGCAACAGAGCAAGTCAACGTAATAATACAAATATTATTATATGCTGGTATAGTGATAAAAGATCCAACAATAGTACAAGCTGCGGCTAGTGAAATAGCACAAGAAGCTCAAAACGAAAGAAATTAATAAACGATGGCTATACAACCTACAAGTAACGGATTAATAACTGAAAATGCTCAACAGTATTATCAAGGATCACAAGGATTTAGAGCAGCCGCATCAGGTATTAACCAGACGTTTGCAACAGATTTTAATACTGAACTTATATTAGGTGACTGGAATCCAGCTAATCCAAATTACGGTTTAAATAACTTTAAGGTTTATACAAGCCCTTCAGGTATATCTGGGTCTTGGTCCGAATGGATTACAAGTATGTCCGTAGGCAGTGATGGTAGAACAATAACTCTTGATGCTGAACCTAGTGCTAACGCTTATGTTGTTGTTCAATTAACTATATTAACAGGTGGTAAATACGGTAACACTGAGGCTGAAAAAGCATATGGTGAAACAGTAGAAGATAACTACGGTAGTTATCAATACACCAAAGTTAACGATGTTATAAATAATTTTTTAGTTGCATACGTTGGGCAGAATAAATTAATACCTAATGTAAATAGAACTGATGTTATATTTCACGCTAAAAGAGCTATGCAAGAATTTAGCTATGATACTTTAAAAAGCATTAAGTCAGCTGAATTAACAGTGCCAGCTAGTTTAACATTAGTTTTACCACAAGACTTTGTTAACTATGTTAAAATGTCTTATATAGATCAATTAGGTGTTAAACACCCTATATATCCTACTAATAACTTAACAACAAGCCCTTATTATACACAAACACAAGACTCTGCTGGTATACCAACACAAGATAATTTTGGTAATGATACAGAAGGTACGTCTATAACACAAGATAGATGGCATAAAGCAAATCAACAGTTTATAAATGGAGATTTTACAAATGACTTTACTAATGATATGTGGGCTTACAATTGGGATGATATGGGTAATGTTATAGGTTCTGGCTACGGAGAAATGTATGGTTTAGACCCTCAATACTCTCAAGTAAACGGTTGGTTTAATTTAAATGAAAGAGAAGGTAAATTATCTTTCTCTAGCAATTTAGTTGGTAGACTAATTATACTAGAATACATATCAGACGGATTAGCATATGACTTAGATAGTAGAGTTCCTAAGTTAGCAGAAGAAGCAATGTACGCTTACATATTACATGCTATAATATCTACTAGAATAGGTCAACCAGAATATATAGTACAAAGACTTAGAAAAGAAAAAAGCTCTAAATTAAGAAACGCTAAAATAAGATTATCTAATATTAAACTTGATGAAATAGTTCAAGTAATGAGGGGTAAATCTAAATGGATAAAATCATAATACATGGCTGAAATTAAAAATAGTTTCATTAGGTCTAAAATGAATAAAGATTTAGACGAGAGACTAATACCAAACAATGAATACAGAGATGCTTTAAATGTAGCTGTCTCTAGGTCAGAAGCTAGTGATGTTGGTGCTTTAGAGTCTATATTAGGTAATTTCCTAAGAATAGATAGTGGTAATATAAATATAGAAATAATAGGTGTATATGTAGATCAAAGTAGAGGTTTAGCTTATTACTTTGCAACAGATCACTCTGGCACAACACAAGCTTCATTATCTGCTAATTGCTTCATTGCGGTATATAACACAGCTAGTAATAACTCTACTACATTAGTATCTGGTAATTGGTTAAATTTTTCTAAAGATTTTCCAGTACATGGTATAAGCTTAATAGAAGATTTATTATTTTTTAGTGATAACAATAATCAACCTAGAAAAATAAATATAACTAAAGATTTTGGTTATTATAATAATGAAGATCAAATATCTGTAGCTAAGTTTGCGCCATATTTAGCAGCTGAGTTTATAGATTTAAGATCAAATTCTCAATTAAAACCATCTACAATGTCTGATGCTTCTGATCCTTTGCAAACAAACATAGGTTCTATAACAGTATCAGCTGTTAATCTAGATGTTTCTAGTTATAGAAATGGTGATCCTATACCTGAAGCTCAAACAAATGCCGCTTGGGCACTTGCAGACACAAACTCACAAGGTGCTTGGTGTTATTATGAAAACTCACTAGCTAATGGATCAGTTTATGGTAAACTATATAATAGATATGCTATAGAAGACCCTAGAGGTTTAGCACCTATCGGTTTTAATGTTATATCATCAAGTGTATGGAGTAGTGACATAATAGGAAGTGGTGCTGAAAGACTTAAGTCAACAACTTCTTGGGATGCTAATCCTGGTACTAACACTACAGGTTTTAATGTTTTAGCTGCTGGCCATAGAGACGCTGCTGGAACTTTTGCTGGTTTAGGCACAGAAGCTAGATTTTGGGCAAGAGAAGATACAACCCCTACGCCACCTTTAAGTGCTACTGGTGATTACATATTAATGACATCTGCTGATCAAGCAGCTACAAAACTATCCGCAGCACCACAAGCTAACAATATAAATGGTTATTCTGTTAGACTACTTAAAGACGCTGGTTATAATGGTTGGAATGGTGATCCAGATTATTTAAGAGACAAATTTGTAAAATTTAGTTATAGATTTAAATTTGATGACAACGAGTATTCTGTTGTAGCTCCTTTTAGCCAAGATGTTTTTATTCCAGAACAAGAAGGACAGTTTTTAAATGATGATGAAACAAAAGCTTTTGTTTCTACAGTTGTAGAGTTTATGCAAAACTCTGTAAACAATGCTGTATTAAACATAACGCTGCCTAGTTTAAATATATTAACAGATTACAAAATAAAAGGTATAGATATATTATTTAAACAATCTGATACACAAGCTTATCAAATACTAGAATCTATAGTTGTTAATCAATCTTTCATAGATAATTTAAATAATACTAATATATATCAATACGACTATCAGTCTACACTACCCATAAAAACATTACCATCTCAAGAAGCATCTAGAGTTTTTGATAAGGTACCTGTTACTTCTTTAGCTCAAGAAACATCGGGCAATAGAATAATGTATGGTAACTTTGTGCAAGGTAAAAGTGGTCAAAAAGGTTTAGACTATTATATAGATATAGCTGAAAAAGATAATCAAATATTTACAGAATATCCTCAGCACTCATTAAAGCAAAATAGAAACTATCAAGTTGGTATAATTTTAGCTGATAAATTTGGTAGACAAACTGATATAATATTATCAAACTATGATAACTTATTAGATTCAGAAGGTAACCCACAACCAGGTTCTAATGTTTTTAGCAACTACAACAATGTATCATTTAACGGTAGCGTACCTGGTTGGCAAGGTGATACTTTAAAAATAAACTTTAATAGTTTAATACCTGAATTAGCTAATGCTAACAACGTTAGTGGTTATCCAGGTGTTTATGCTGTTGGTAATTACTACACTATTACTACAGCATCAGTATCTTATCCTATATTTTTTAGAGATCTATCAACACAATCTATAACATCTACAGCTAATCAAACTGTTTTTGTATTTAATGGTTTAGTTTATGATGATGCTGTCCAAGCCAGTAATTCTTACTGTGTTTATAAAAACATAGGTAATGGTTTTATAAAATTAGAATCATCAGAGTATTCTATTGCAGATGACGGTAATGATCAACCTCAAGTTACTCTTACTGTAGGTGCAAATACAGGAGATGTAATAAAGTTTGAATTATTGTTTACAACAAACAACTATTATAAATATCAAACAGGTACTACTAACGCCGCACAGCCTTTATTCCAAAACTTTGCAACAACTTATCAAAATTATTTTGCTATAGGTAAAACGTTTGCAGGTTTATTTACTGACTACGTAGACATTAAAACCGTAACAACTATCGGTACACCTGTTACTTCTGTTGAAGTTTTTACAAACCAAGAGGTTGCTGAAAAGTATTTATTTGATAACACAAGTACTGGTAGACCTGAACCAGCACTAACAACTAATGATTTACCTAGATCTTACGCTACCTATGATATAAATGTAGATGGTTTTTATAGCTATAGAATAGGTGTTAAACAGCAACAACAAGATTATTACAATGCATATTTACCTGGTTTTGTTAACGGTTATCCTATAGATGGTTCAACATTAGAACAAGGCGAAACAGCTTTTACAACGTTAGTATCTGATAATATAAACAAATTACCTAGAAACCTACAAGAGGTTGGGCCATTACAAAATCAGTTTACAAGTGATGAAAGAGTTTTTCCAAGAGTAACAAACACAACCCAAGTAACATCTGCCTCAGGTGCAATATATAGAAACACTCAATTTAGTCCTTCTTCGTCTGCGGATGATATAGAATTAATAGGTACAACAAAAGACGTTTTTCCAGAAATAACTTTTGATACAGCACCTACAGCAGGGACTGGTAATCCATTTTGTATATATGATTTTGACACAAATCCTTATATATCTAAAATCTCTACACAACAAGCTATTGGTGTAAATGAAAATTTATTTCAAACACCACCGACGAATTATGATTATCCTAACCCAATGGGTTTAGCTGTTTTAGAAACATCACCTTTTGTTTCTCAATTAGAATTATTTTACGAAGCAACTACTACGGGATTAATATCTGATCTAAATTATGGCGTACAAAATACAACTGGTGGTATAAACGGTATTAGTATAAGTGCTAATCAAAGTTTTAATGAAGATGCGGCAAGTGGATCTAGAGTAACACCTGATTTTTTCCCTACAAGCGGCGGTGTAATTAACACACTTTACAATGCTACTTTAGTATCTGTGTTTAATTATTCTTACGGTACATCTAATTTAAATAGTACTAATTATGGATTACCTAATTTAGATCAAAGGTTTTCTTTGCAACCTGGATCTGTGACTGGTAGTTATAAAATACAAACTGAAGACACTTTTTACGCTGGTAGTATAAGTGAAGTTGGTGCTGATGCTGATTACAACGGTAAATATTTGGCTACTGTAAGATTTACACTAGGTTCTGTTTCTGTAGATCAAACTATAGTAATGCAACTTGTAAATTCAAATCCTACAGTTCAAACAGTGCCTAGCCCAAACCCAACAGGATCTATAAACGGCGAAACTATATTTACAGTAAATAGTTCTCCTAAAGGTTTCAACGGTAGCGCAACAAATCCAGCTACAACCGGAGCGCCAACTAATGCTAACTGGTCTATTTTTCAACCTTCAAATGGTTTTGGATGGAGTATACAATCAATTACAACAACTAGCCCAACAAATGTTCAAACTCAATATACGACTCCATCTTCTATAATTAATGTTTTAAAAATAACTGACCAACAAGTAATTAATGGTTCTTTAAGATTTAAGCTAGTATCTAGCGGTACAAACGGTAACCAATCAGGTTATACTTATTTAGTTGTCATGAAATTAACAGATACTAGAGGCGGGACAGTAACTACAAATGTAAGTTATAGTGTAGCTGCCTCAACGTATACTAGTTCACAAGTAGCTGCAACTTACTATACATCTGGAACTGGTTACACTACGAATGATACATTAATGACTACTAATACTAATTTTGGTGTAATTCCAGGTATGGGTTTACCAATGCCTAGATTTATAGGTCAAATTCAAAACTGGACAACACAAGATATATGGTTAGTTGCTTACTTAGAGGTTAGTGGCACTCCTCCTAACACTTTTGCAAATGGATTTGGAATGCGTTTTGGTGAAGTTCAAAATGCTAACACATCTGGAACATCACCTAGTGGACAAACAATAGGTCAAAGATTAAACGGTGGATCTGGTGGTAGTGGATATGCTTTAGAAGCAGCTAGAAAAGTTCAACTTAGCGGAGGTCCTAGCTTTCAAAGTGTTTGGTCTGGATCTCTTGGTAAATTAAAAGCTTTTAGCGCAAACAATGGATCTGCAATAGGTCAAAGTATGATTAACGCAGGTGTTAGACCTGGTCAAGTTAATACAGCTGGTGGAAACTTAGGTAATTATGATTTTTCAGACTGTGCTTTAGTTAATTTAGCTTTTAGTATATCAGGTGGTTATCCTGATCCTAATACTCTTTTACCACCAAACACTAGAGTAGCATTACCTCCATACACTGTATTAGCACAATTATATTGGACAACACAGCAACCGCAGTTTAACGTTGCTCCATATCAACCAACGTTAATACAGAATCTTATAGATTCACCATCACTACCATTTTACCCAGCTACAATTGGTGGAACAAACTTTGCTGTGTCACCCACAGCAACAGGTACGACAGCTGCAACAGGACCAGCTAATTAAAGTTAATAATCAAAAAAACAAGTAATAATATAATATGGGCTTTCCTCTACAGATAAAATACTACAATACCTATGTATTAAAGAAAATTGCGGACTCATCGCTTTCAGATAGAAACTGGTATGTGGAAGAGTCTAGAATAAGAGGTGGATATAATAATGTGCAAACAGGTTTATCTCCAAGAGCTTTTTTAGTATCTGAAAATAATGCACAAGAAGATTTATCTAACTCTATTATATATTCAGGTATATTCAATTCTAGAACTGGTATAAACCAATCTAATCAGTTTCCATCTGGTCAAGATATAACTAGAACTGTAGATCCATCAAAAGGTAGTATACAAAAGCTTTATGCAGAAAATACTAATCTTACTATATTTCAAGAAAGAAAAGTAAATAGAGCATTAATAGATAAAGATGCTGTTTATACACAAGAGGGAGTACCTATGCAAACAACTTCAAATGTTGTTATAGGCGCGATACAACCTTATGCTGGTGAATTTGGTATATCTACTAACCCTGAAAGCTTCGCTGTGTATGGTTATAGAAAATATTTCACTGATGCTAAGCAAGGATCTGTTTTAAGGCTATCACAAGATGGTATAACAGAAATATCTAACTACGGTATGTATGACTTTTTTAGAGATCAACTAGGATCTTTGTCTAGCGGTAAAGCTATAGGTGGTTACGATATACACAACAAGTGTTACACATTATCTATACAGCCTGCGTCTAGTTCTTTAACACCACAAACTGTTAGTTTTGATGAAAATGTTAAAGGTTGGACAAGTAGATATAGTTACACGCCAAGTAACATGTTTAGCGTACAGAATAATTTTTATTCTACTGTTAGGTCTCAAGAAAAAATAGAGAAATATAATGAAACAGGGCAAGAAATAGGTGATATATATGAGCATTATAATAATAATGTAAATAGAGGTAATTTTTACACAACTCAATATACTAGTGAAATACAAAGTATATTTAACATTAACCCTTCTGTAGTAAAAAACTTTCAAACAATAAACTATGAAGGTGGACCTAACTGGTCTATGACTAGTTTTGTTACTAACGAAGATCAAGCTAATGCTGTTGGTGTGTTTAACATGCCTTTAACTCTAGCTGATATGGAGGTTAGTTTATTAAAAAATGAGTTTAAACAAAAAGAAGATAAATACTTTGCTGACTTGATCAATACAAGCGCATTTACACAAGGTGAAGTTATTTATGGTAAATCAGTGTCTGGAGTTAAAGGATTTTTTGCAACAGTATCTTTACAAGCAACTAACACTGCTACATCTGGCACTAATGAACTTTTTGCAATATCAACAAACTATAAAGAATCATCATACTAATATGAAAAAACTATTAATTTTACTTATTTTAATCTCAAGCTGTTCAACATATCGAGTTGTTCAAGAGCCTTATAATGGCCCTTGGTTAGACGTTCCTGATACGGTTAAGGTAGATACGTTAAATTATGGTCAATTAAAATGGAAGTTAAAAACTGATTTTAGATTTAGATATGATTTTGCGACATATGCTATGAATCAGCCATACTCTTGGTACATGAATAATAGGTTTTCAAGATATTGGAGACCGTTTAATTCTTTTGATATATACTGGAATAGTACTCAGTATTGGACTAATTGGGCTTTTGGTTATGGTCACAATTGGTATTCACCGTTTTATAATACATGGTGGAATAATAGTTATAGTAGCAATAATTGGATTAATAACAGTCAAATATCTTATAACGTAGGTAGAAGATCTAGTAGACCTATTATAAAAAGAGATAGAGTTGATGTAGTTGCCAGTAAAATAAAAACTATAGTAAAAAGAAACAATAATATTATAGTACATAATAAAAAAATAAAACCTATAGTTAAAAGTAAAAACACAAGGATCTATAATAACTCTAACAATAACGTTAGGGTTTACCAAAGACCTAATCAAAATAACTTTAATTCAAAACCTAATATAAGCAGACAAACGGTTAATTCTACTAAAGTTGTTTTAAGAAAAAACAATTAAATGAAATTAAGAACATTAACAGAGCAAGACTGGGATACTTTATGTAACTGGTGGGATGCTTGGCCTAAATGGGTTAATCCACCTAAATCTTTTTTACCTGATAATGGTAAGGGAGGTTTTATGGTTGAAAAAGAAGGAAAACCAATATGTGCTGGATTTATATATCTAACAAACTCTGATGCGGTTTTATTAGAGTGGATTGTTTCTGATCCAGAATATAGAGAAAGTGATCGTAAAGATGCTTTAGAATTGCTTATAACAGGCGCTGAAGCTGCTTGTAAAGAAATAGGTAAAAAACATATGTTTACCATAGGTAGAAATAGAAATTTAATAGATATGCATAAAAAATTAGGTTGGACAGTTGATTCTGATCCATCACATGAAATAGTAAAAAAAATATAACATGGCAGTAGGAACAGCATTAGCAATTGGAGCTGGTATTTCCGCGATAGGAGGTGCAGTAGCAGCAAATCAAGCGGATAAAGCGGGTAAAAGAGCAAGTCGAGCAGCAGATAGAGCTCAGGCAGAAATTGATAGAATAAAAAGAAGTAGGGTTAATTTAACAAACCCTTACGCTGGTAATCAAAACTTATCTAGTTTAGCTCAAGATTTAAGTGCTATGATAACTAATCCTTTTGCTAGTTTATCTGTAGCTACGCAAGCTGCTGAAATACAAATGGAGCAATCTGATATGGCTTTAGCTAATTCACTAGATACGCTAGCCGCAACCGGTGCTAGTGCAGGTGGTGCAACAGCTTTAGCACAAGCTGCCTTAGCAAGTAAAAAAGGTGTAGCATCTAGTATAGAGCAACAAGAAGTACAAAATGAAAAATTAAGAGCTCAAGGAGAGAGTGATATGGAGAAAATGAAAATGCAAGAGGCTCAAAGAATACAAGGTATACAAATAGCAGAAGGTCAAAGAATGCAGACTCAACAAGCAGCTGGACAACAGTTTGTTACTCAAATGAAAGAAAATAGAACAACAATGGACTTAAACGCTGCGGCAGGTCAAAAACAACAAGCTATGGCTAATCAAGCTTCAGCGGCTCAAGCTCAAGCTCAAGCTTGGGGTGGTGCTATAAGTGGTATAACTAGTATGGTTGGTTCTGCTGCTGCCGGTGGAGCTTTTGATGGTTAATTAAAAATAAAAAAAAATGGGAGCATACGATAATCCAACAATAATAAAAGACATGTACGGGGCTGAGGCTTGGGCAGCTGCTGCTAATCAAGTATCTAACGCTTCTGCTAACATGGTTAAATCTTTTGCTGATGCAGCTATAAAAAGAGCAGAAAAAGCTGAAAAAGAAGATAAAGATAAAGCTGCTTTAGAGTCTAGCGTAACAATTAATCAAAGTAAAAAAGCTAATGAAAACTTTAATTCAGAAGAATGGAATAATGCGCCAAAAAGCTTATTAGATCAAGCTAAAGAATATAACAACTTTGCTATGTTAGGTGGAGTTCATATGTATAATGGTTCTGAAGTTGATTTTGGCATAGGTTCTATAAAAGCAGAAATGCTAGTTAAAGACACAAGTACTTCGTCTGAAGACAGAATTAAATATATGTCTATAGTTAACGATAGAACAAACTCTTTAAAAACGTTTGCTACAGAAGCTGGTTTAGTTTTAACAGATGAAGAGGATTATAAAAATGCCTCTAACGGTACTTCTTTAGGTTCTTACTATGTAGGTAACAACGATATAGAAAGATTTGAAAGTCAATTAGTAGCTAATTCTCTATATAACGAAAACAATATAATGCCAGAAGGTTTTACTGCAGACAAAAGATATTCTAAAGTATTTAAAGATAATAAATCTGGTTTTTCACAAACACTTTTAAGTTTTGATTTTAAAACTAATATAAATAATCCTTTATTACCTGAAAGTGTTCGTGAGCAATATGAATCAAAACAAGATGAAGATGGTAATATAATTATAAAAAAAGAATACAATTTAAGCGATGGAAGTTTTAATGGAAATTTAATAAACCCAAGAGAATTAGACAATGCTGATTATATATCTTCTGCTAAAGGTTTAGTTAACGAGGCTGGGGTTTTTAACGATAAAGTTGAAGTTCCTCTAGCTAGCACATCTTCTATAAAAAAAGGTAAAGATATAAATGTTCAAACAACTTCTTCATGGATGAATGTTGGCGCTTTTGAATCAGCTGTTAAAGATACAGTCAAAAAACAAGCTGCTGATGCATTTGCTTTAATGGGTCAAACTCAACAAGGTTTTGAAGCTTACCTTAGAAACATGGAACCTAGATCAGTTTTACCTGACTATAATGAGTTATTAGCAAAAAAAGAGTTAACACCTAATCAAGTTTTAGAGTTATTAGAAAAATCAGAAATGGCATCGGCTAAATACAAAGTTGGTTTATTAGAGGGTGTTAGTGACGAGGGTGGTTTTCAAATGGTGCAAAGACCTATAAAACAAGCTGAAATAGATGATTTAAAAGCCGCAGGTATACCAGCTGCTGAAAACATGAACGCAGGTGATATGCAATATTTTAAAACTAAGTCTACAGAAAAATCAAAACCAACTGGTAAAACAGGTGGCACTAAAGTTCTTACTGAAAAACAACAAGAAAAAATTGATTTTGCTAATGACGTTGCTAACAATCCTGATTCTTTTAAAATAATGAGAACAATACCTGGATCAGGTGGTAGAAAAATAAAATTAAATGATGACGGGACTTATAAAATTTATTTATCAGACGATAGTCCTGTTCCAGGAAGAACTAACGTAAGCAAAGAAGATTTAATGAAAATTTATCCAATTAAATAAAAATAAAATGGCAATAGATCCAATTTACATACACCCAGTATTAGGTGAACTAACACTTGCTGAAGTTCAAGCTAACGCAGATTATGAGGAAGTTTCTTTAGAAGATTACTTAAGCACTTATAATGTTTCTTTAAAAGAATCTGAAGAGCCTGTGGGCACTGGCACTGTTCTTAAAAAAGAAGAAATTGACTTGGATTCTTTTTATGATCCATCAAAAAAAGTACCAGTTGTTGCAGCAGAGGATGCGGGTGTAGCAACGGAGATAGACGAGACATCCAAGTTGGAATTACAATTGGAAAATGTTTTATCGGAATACAGTTTAGAAAACACTAAGGCTAGTAGAATGATATTAGATCAACGTAAGTTGAATTTAAAAAGAAAACTAAAAAAAGCTTATCAGGGTTCTGAAATGGACATAAATAAACCCATGTCTATTATAGATAAAACAGAAGAAGAAGTTCAATCTTTTTTAATGGATAAGTATCCTGGTGTTTATATAGAGCAAACAGGTGTAAGAAACGCCTTAAATATAACTTTACCTGGAACAAATAAACCTATAGAATTAGATTTACAACCTTTTACAATGGATGGTAGAGACCAAGCTGTAGATGTTTTAAAAAATCTAGATAAAGCTTATAAAAACCAAACAGACGAAGAGTTAGTTATTAACACTGTTGGTGGATTAGCTGATATGTTAGGTGAGACAAAAGACGATAGATCTATAAACAAAGCATTAGAAGGTACAGGTTACAGTGTTTCTATTAACGCAGCTAGTGGTTCAATTAAAGACGGAACAAATCAACCTTATTCTTATAACGTTATCAAAGATGGTAATGTTGTTAAAGAAAAACTAAATGTATCTCAATTAAGATCTTTTATGACAGAAGATTTAGGTAAAAAAGGTTATGCTGCTATAATGAAAAATAGCTACGAAGCAACTAGTAATTACTTAGAGATAAAAGCTAGAGAGGTAAAAAAAGAAGAAAATGTTATAAAATCTGATAAAAATTTAGATTTAGAATATTTTAAAAATATTTTTGCTGATGACATGATAGCAAACATAAATCAAGTTTTACCAGAAGATTTAAGCTCTGACGAACAAAAACAAATTAAAGATTACATGGAAAGTAATGCTTTAGGTAAAATGGTTTACAACGCTAAATTAGACAAACTAATTAAAGCGCCTGTTAAGTTAGAAGATGAACTTGAACAAATTAAAGATTTAAGTGGTTTACCTCAAAGTATTTTAGATAAAATACAACAAGCTGGAGGTGTTCAGTTTATACAAGACATGTATAGCGCTGGTATTAAAAACCTAAAAGAAGAAGAATTACTTGATAGATCTAGAACTATTGGTGAAAAAATAATGTCTAATTCTGGTAATCAAAATTTGATTAGATTAGGTCAAGGTGTTGCTAAAATCGAAAAAAATAAATTTGATCAAAGAATAAAAGAGCAAGTCAAAGAGCTTCCTAAAATATACGAAGAAAGATTTGGAGAAGTATTGAATACTAGGGCAAAAGAAATATTAGAAAACGCACCAAGAGATACTAAACTAAGTATAGATTATACACCAAGCGGTGATCCTATTTTTTCTTTAACAAATGATAGAAATCTTAGTACTGAAGAAGGCAGATTATTCAAAGAAACACAGTCTCAAATATTTAAATTGCAAAACGATTTTGCTAATCTTCAATCAGATTACTCTGCCACATTAGATAACATGCAACAAGAGGTTTCTGAGTTTTATGCTGCCAACCCTGTTGATGCTGATGTTTTTAAAGACTCTATGAAAGAATATGGATTAGGTAGTCTGTTTGCTAAAGATGTCAATGACGCTTTTGCTGGAATATTATTAGCTGCACCTACTTTAGTTAACTCTGATTGGGCTTTAGAAGCTCAAAAAAGATTAAATGCTAAAAATGATTACTTTGAAACAATGGGTAGTTATGATGATGGAGACTTTGGCACTTTCTTTTTTAGAACATTAGGCCAGCAATCTGGTAATATAACACTAGCTATAGCTACTGGAGGTATTGGTTCTGCCGCGGGACTATCTTCTGCTATGACAGCTAATGCTATTGGTGGTTTATTTGGTTTATCATCAGGTACACAAACGTACAGAGATCTTAAAACACAACAACAAATAGTAGGAACAGCTGATAAACAAGCTAAAATTGCTCTAGATGCTTACGAAAATGGAGTTATAGATTTATATACTTATACTAATACTATGAGAGATATAAATAAAACAAAAGCAATGAGTGAGATAAGTGATAGTCAAATAGTAAATGCTTCATTAGCTAACGGTATAATAGAAGGAACAGTTACTAGGTTTTTAGGTACAGCACCAAACACTATAAAACTTTTAAAGGATTTTAAATCACCAACATCTTTAACAAGTATAGCTGAAAATTTATATGCAGGTAATTATCAAAAAGTAGCAAACTTAATAGGTAGACCATTGTTGATGCGAGGCTCTGGAGAACTTGCTGAAGAAGAATTAATTTATGGAGGCCAGCAGTTTGTTACAGAGTTTGGTATACTTGATAGAGAGCTAGACCTTAGCGCTTGGGATGATACCGCTATGTCAACAGTAATAACACTAGGTGTTTCTCAAAGTCCTGGAGTTGCTTATTCTGGTATGGTAAACTATAACGCTACCAAAGACTTTGAAAAAAAGATAAATAAACTTAGATTAAACAATAACGAATTAAGCACTTTAATACAGGATTCTAAATTAGATACTAAGCAAAAAAAGTTATTAATTTCTGATATAGCTGAAAACTTAAAAGATCAAGGCTTAGAGGTTGATAGGTTAGGTGTTCACATATTAGGCTTACAAGCTACAGATGTAAAAAGATTAATAGGTACAGAGTTGATTAAATCACAGGTTTTAGCTCAAGCAGGTGTTATGCCTGGTATGTCTGAAGTCGATAAAGCTGAGGTTATAAATTCATATAAAGAGTCTCTAACTAAAGAAGAAGCTAAAGTATTTGAAACTCAATTAAACGTTTTAGATAAACAAATTAATCTTATAAAAGACAAGCCAACTAGTTTAACAAAAGCTAAAGAAAGTTTAGGTGATATTTGGAGTAATAATGATTCTTATTTAAGTAAAACAAATAAAGACGGTTATAATGAAAAGTCTACTCAAGATAAGATTGTAGCTGTTATAAACCAAGTAAGAGAAAGTGTAGATAGATCTAGTAAAAAAGCAGCTAAATCAAATCCTGAAATAGTTGAATTAATAGAAAATGAAGTAAGAGAAGATGGTAAACCATTAAACAAAAAACAGAAAGAAATACGTTACAGCGAGTTTGGTAAACAAATGGCTTTAGATCAATCAAGAGCTATATCTGTTTCTGAAAATGTAAAAATTAAAGCTGAAAACATATTTGAAGATTTAAACAATGTTAACGTTGTTGAATATACAAACAAAGAAGAGTTAGAAAAAGCTTTACTTGCAAATGGAGTAGAGATTAATACGCCAGACTATAATGATGCTATAAGTAAATTTGATAAAGGTGAAACTTATGGATTAGTAGTTGGTAATACTATAATAACTCAAGACGCTGATCAAGCTAAGCAAGATCTTGAAAATGGGCAAATAAGAGCTGGTACTGTTATATTACACGAGTTTTCTCACATTGTAGATGATGCTCGTATAAAACCAGAGAATAGAAAAATGTATGCTGAAAACCTAGCTGCAGCTGTTGTTAAAACTAACAATCAAGCTATAAAAGCTATAGATCAATCAGTTAGAAACATGCTTGATAATCTTTACTCTAAAGATAATTTAACTTTTGAAAACAGCGATAAATATAGAGATGAGTATACTAAATACATGCAAGAAAGTTTATATGCTTTTGAAGACAAAGTTAATATAGAAAAAGAAGATAATTTTATAACTAAAATATTTAACAGTACAGATCCTAATAATCTTAATACACCTGAAAAAGCTTTAGACTATTTAGCTGCAAACAATGCTGCTTTTAGAAGTGGTAAGGTTAGTAAAAAAACTAGAAGAGCTGTAAACAATTATAAAGGTGATAAAGTAAAGTATTCTGATAAATCTACAGTTAATAAATTAGCTATAGAATTCAAAAAAGATCCTAAAGCTTTTAAAGAAAGTGATAATTACTCTGATTTCTTTATGCAATACAGAAACGTAGCTGTTGATGCTATGGGTTATAATGTTGCAAAAGGAGATATACTAGCAACAGAAGCAGAGTCGTTTGTATCAGGAGAGTTTGATAGTATAATGAGAACTTTTGACCCTAGTAAAGGTGCTTTTACAACCCACGTTGTAAATACTTTTAAAAACAGAAGAGCAAATAAATTTTACAAACAAGAGTTTGCACCTAAAGATATAAAGAAAACTAGAATAGGTACTGGTTTTGATATAGTAGATCAAGGTTCTACTGAAACTCTAAGCGAAAGACAAGCTAGAGAAGATAAAGAAACAATATCTAAAATAGATCCTAGAAAATTTAAGATTGTTGCTTCTGATATAAAGAATATGGAAAGCATGGTTGATGTAAAACCTATTGACGTTGCTCCATTTAAATTAGACTTTAAGGAAATAAGTAGTAGATATGGTAGTAAACTAGCAGCTGCTATGTACAATATATCTAATGATAAAATATCTAAGAATTCTAATTTAACTTATGCTAAGAAAATAGTAAACGGTATACCAGAAAATTCAGAAGCTGGTAGAATACAAGATGATTTTAGAGATGCACAAGAAGTTAAAAAGTTTTTAAAATCACTACCACCTACAAATGTTACATCTAAAGAATCACAAGTTGGTCCACAAGGTGAAATGGTTCCAGTCTCAAAAGACACACAAGGCCGATCTATAGGGTTAAAAGGTAGAGTATTAGATTACTTTTATGCTGATAAAACAGGTGAAAGATCATCTGGTTTAACTAGCCAACCATTTATAAGAAGATTAAAACCAGAATTTACAGGTATTATATCTAGCGAAACTATAAAAAAGTTACAAGAAGACATGGGTATAACACCTATGGGTCAACTCAATAATTACAATAGAAATATAGGTACTTTTTTAAATGGTATAGCTAAATTAAAAGGTTCTATAATAGCTAATACAATAGCAAGAAATAAGGTTTCAAAGTTTACAGAAAGATCGTCTAGGTCACCTAAACAGATACAAGCTGACATGGGTGCTGGTAGATCTGATATTCAGTTTAGTGAAAAAGTAAAAGGTATATTATCTAACCCTACTTTTAAACTAGAGACAAGAGGTATTGATGGCTTATTAAAAGCTTATAATATAGATGGTACTTTTAAATTTAAAACTAGAGATGATGTAGATAAATACGTAGCAGAGGTTAAAAAAAATCTACTACCATTGATGCCAAAAGATTTTTGGTTTGGAAAACCTAATAAAAAAGGAAATTATGGGACTGTATTTACACCGAGTTCTAAAGTTTTAGGAACTACAGATGTTAGTAAAGCTCTATATAAAGAATATTATGTAGATCAAATGAAAAAAATAGCTTTAGATACTAAGCAAAAATATGGAGCTTCGATAAAAGGTGTTAGTGATTTTTCAGTGTCTGGGTATGATACGTTGTTTAAAACTAAATCTATAATAAAAGCTAAAATAAAATCAGGTGATATAAATGCTTTTAATAAAAAAGTAAGTAAGATCCATCAAGCTATGTGGTATAGATTTAATGAAGCTATACGATCTAACAAGGAAAACGCTAGAGTAATAGGTAATTATCTAAAAATAACAGGTAGTGACACTGGTCATTGGCACAAACTAGGTGCTCAGTTTGTAGGTTACTCTAATAAAATAACAGGTAGTAGATTTGAGTATGAGCACGCTATGCCTGCTACGTCTGCTTATTTATATTTGTTAGATGTAGCATTGTCTAAAAGTGCATTTGAAAGCGCTTATGATTTTATTATAGATAACTATAAGCTTATATCTTTAGATAAAGCTATGGACAAAAAACTTATAGCTGTAGGTCTTCGTAGTGAAATGCCTGTAGGTTGGAACTTATTGAACAACAAATGGTATGATAGATATTTCAGCGAGTTAGTAGCCACTGTGGATGGAGGTATAGATCCAAAAGGATTGATAAGTATCGACGGAATTAACTTCCAAGAAAAATATAATATAAACACCGATGGTAGTCCTTATATAAGAGGAACTTTTAAACCAGAAGCTAAATCACAAGTTAAAAAAGATAACATAGCTGATAAAGCTATGAGAAATGCTAGAAGCCCTAAATATTCTGAGAAAATTAAAAAAGCTAGAGTATTTGATTTTGACGATACATTAGCTAAATCCAATAGCAAAGTACTTGTTGAAACATTAGATGGTGATACATTTAAAATAAACGCAACAGAGTTTGCACAAAGAGCTGCAGAGCTAGAACAGCAAGGTGCTAAATTTGATTTTACTGAATTTGAAAAAGTTATTGATGGTAAAAAAGGACCTTTGTTTGAAGTAGCTAAAAAAATACAAGATGCTAGAGGCTCAGAAGACATATTTGTTTTAACAGCTAGACCTCAAAATGCAGATAAAGCTATAAAAAACTTTTTATCTAGCTTAGGTTTAAACATACCTTTATCTAATATAACTGGTTTATCAGACGGAAAACCTCAAGCAAAAGCAGATTGGATGCTTGGAAAATTTGCAGAAGGTTACAATGATTTTTACTTTACAGACGATGCAATGAAAAATGTTAAAGCTGTTAAAGATGTTTTAAGTGTTCTTGATGTTAAATCTAAAGTACAGCAAGCTAGAATAAAATTTAGCGAAAAACTTAGTGATGAGTTTAATGCTATGATAGAAAGAAATAAAGGTGTCGCTGCTAAAGCTACTTTTTCAGACGCATTAGCTAGAAGAAGAGGTCAAAAACAAAAAAGATTTTCATTTTTTATACCACCTTCAGCTGATGACTTTAGAGGTTTAACAATGTATACTTTTGCTGGCAAAGGTAAACAAGGTGAAATGGATCAAGATTTCTTTGATAAAGCTTTAATAAAACCTTACATGAGAGGTATTGGTGCTGTAGAGCAAGCTAAACAAAGAATAACAAGTGACTATAGAGCTTTAGTTAAGAAATATCCTAAAATAAAAAGAAAACTAAGAAAAAAGTTTGAAGAAACTAAATACACTACAGATGAAGCTATTAGAATATTCTTATGGGATAGAGCAGGTTTTGTTATACCAGGTTTATCTAAGACTGATCAAGCTAAAGTAGTTAAATTAGTTTCTAATGATACAGATTTAGTTCAATTTGCTGATGGTGTTGAGTTGATAACTAGATTAGATACATTTGTAGAACCTACAGATTTCTGGGATGCTAGTACTATAATAGGTGATTTAAGTAGAGTAGGTAGAGATATTAATAGAAAAGAATATTTAGCTGAGTTTATAGAAAACGTAGATATAATATTCTCACCTGAAAATTTAAATAAAGTACAAGCTTTATATGGATTTAGAATAAGAGAATCTTTAGAGAACTCTATAAAAAGAATGAAGAGTGGTAGTAATAAAGCTACAGGTGGTGGAAGATTAGTAGAATCTTGGAACAACTGGGTTAATAACTCTGTTGGTGCAATTATGTTTTTTAACAGAAGATCAGCACTATTACAGTTAATGTCTTCGGCTAACTTTATTAATTGGTCAGACAACAACCCAGCGCAAGCGGCCTTAGCTTTAGCTAATCAACCTCAATATTGGAAAGATGTTATAATGTTATTTAACTCACCTAAACTAAAACAAAGAAGATCTGGTTTAGAAGGTGATATACAAGAAGCTGAAATAGCACAAGCATCTAGAAAAGGTGGTATGACAGGTGTTATATCTTACTTGTTAAAAATAGGTTTTACACCTACACAAATAGCAGATAGTATAGCTATATCAACAGGTGGTGCAACTTTTTATAGAAATAGAGTTAATACTTATAAGAAAGATGGTTTTGAAACAGCTGACGCAGAAGCTAAAGCTTTTGAGGATTTCAGTGCTATATCTGATGAAACACAACAATCAGCAGATCCAATGCTTATTTCAGGTCAACAAGCCAGTGTATTAGGTAGATTAGTTTTAGCTTTTCAAAACACACCTATGCAGTATACTAGGTTAATTAAAAAAGCTGGTCAAGACCTTATAAACGGAAGAGGTAGTAAAAAACAGAATATATCTAAAATACTATACTACGGAGCTATACAAAACTTTATATTTAACGCTTTACAAAACGCATTGTTTGCTTTAGTGCCAGGATTTGATGACGAAGATGAGGATTTTGCAACAGATAAAGAAAAAGAAAAATACGACGAAAAGAAAATTAGAGGCGAAGAAAATAAAATAGCTAGAATAGCTAATGGTATGGTTGATTCAATTGTTCGTGGATCTGGTTTAGCAGGTGCGGTAGCTGTTACTGTTAAAAATACTATAAGAGAATTTATAGAATATCAAGAAAAACCAGTATTTGCAAGAGAAAAAGGAGATATAGTATTAGCTGCACTTCAAATATCACCGCCAATAGGTTCTAAAGCTAGAAAAATAAATGCTGCATTACAAACTTTACAATATGAAAAAGATGTAATTGATGAGAGAGGTTTTGATGTTACAATAGATGGTAAGTTTCAACTTAGTCCTACATATAACATGATAGGTTCATTATCAGCCGCAACACTTAACTTACCTTTAGATAGAGCTGTAGATGAAGTTAATTCTATTACAGAAGCTTTAGACACTAGAAACACGCAATGGCAAAGAATAGCTCTTGCTTTAGGTTGGAGATCATGGGACACAGGTGTGAAAATTGAAGAGCATGATTTAATAAAAACAAAAGCTAAAGCCGCTAGAAAAGAAGCTGCTAAAGAAAAAGCTAAAGAAACTAGAAAAATAAACAAACAGAAAACAAAAGAGTATAAAGCTTACAGATTATTAGTTTTAGAATCGGTTCCAGATAATGTTCTTGAAATGATTTATTCAGAAGAAAGAAAAACAGGTAAACCATACCCTGCTTTTAAACTTCAAAAAATATATGATAAATATTCAGATTTAAAATAATGAAAAACTCAACTTACGAAAAACAAAATAAAAAAATGCGTTCAGAGTATAAGTCTGAAACAGGTAAGACCTTAGGTAAAAGACTAACTAAAGGTAAAAACAAACGTAGAGTATCTTTTGCATGTAGATTTGCAGGTATGGCTGGAGCTATGAAAGACGCTAAAGGTAAACCAACTAAAAAAGCAATAGCTTTAAAAAAATGGGGTTTTGGAAGTGTAGCTGCTGCTAAAAGTTTTTGCAACGCTAATAAAGAGAAGAAATGAGGGATATAAATAAAATTATTGTTCATTGCTCTGCAACACAGGAAGGTAGAGAGCTAGATGCTGCAGAAATAAATCTTTGGCATTTAAAAAGAGGTTGGAGCGGTATAGGTTATCACTATGTAGTATTATTAGATGGTACTATAGAGTATGGCCGTAGCATATACAAACAAGGTGCTCACGTTAAGGGTGAAAATAAAGGTTCTATAGGAATTTGTTATATTGGAGGCGTTGAATCAGAACGTGGATCTAATGGCAAATGGATTGCTAAAGATACTAGAACACCTGAACAAAAAGAAAGCTTATTATTATTGCTTAAAACATTAAAAAAGATGCATAAAAATGCTACAATACATGGTCACAACGAGTTTGCGGCTAAAAGTTGTCCGTGCTTTGATGCTAACAAAGAATATTGTAACATATAAAAAAATAAAAATGGACTTTCAACAAATAAAACTTTACGTTATAAATGCTTCTACTTTAGGAGTAACTACTTTCACTAACATCGAAATGGGTTTAAAATTAATATTATTATTGGTAACAATAGGATACACTATAGATAAATGGATAAAACTAAAAAAAGATAAGAAAAAATGATAGAAAAACTAATTAAAGGAGCTGCTAAAAAGAAAACAAGTTGCTGGACAGGTTACAGTAATATTGTAAATGGAAAACCTACGTATAAAAAGAAAGGCAAAAGAATGGTGCCTGATTGTAAACCAATTAAAAAGAAAAAATAATGGGAAGATTAATTATTAAAATAGGTGAAAAAATAGTATCTGTTGAAAATTATTTAAAAAATAAATGGAACTTATTTATTAGTAATTTAATGTTTAAATAAAAAGGAACAAGATAAAATAGGCGTACCATACCTAAAGTTCCTGTAACCAAGAAGGGCCCTCATTACGAGAGCCCTTTTTTGATTTAACTAACTAACTAACCATCACAAGACAAACAATCTTCATTCATTGCTTGTTGTGCGATATCTCCACGTAAGACAGATTCTGTCCTCGTATAATATAAGGTTTTAACACCTTTTTTCCACGCTTCAAAATGTACTTTATTAAGCCATTTAGGCGTTGCTTCACTAGGAAACGCTAAGTTCAAACTTACTGACTGGTCAACATATTCTTGCCTAAGCCCAGCTTGATTAACTAATTCTAATTGATTTATTTCTTTAAAAGTTTTAAAAACTTCTTTAGCAGGTATGTCGTGTCCCATTTTAATATCTTCAAGCTCAGATATGTCTTGAACAGAACCTCCATCAGCAAGAATTTTATCCCATATTTCATTTGTATTTATTTTATATTTTCTTAATAATTTCAACAACGTAGGGTTTTTACGTATAAAAGTACCTTTTGCTGACTGCTCTGTAAATACGTTTGCGGCCCAAGGTTCTATACCCGCTGAAACATTCCCACTAAGCTTACTGTTAGAAACAGTGGGAGCAACAGCACGTAGATGAGTATTACGCATACCAGTTCCAACACACCATAAAGGTTCTCCATAAGTCTCTGCAAGTGCCATACTAGCCCTTTCGCTTTCAATTTTAATTTGACTAAATACTTTCCTAGTTTCAAACTGAGATAGTAAACCTTCGAACGGCAATCCTTTTTCTTGTAGGTATGTGTGCCAGCCCAAAACTCCCAAGCCAAGAGCTCTTCCTTTCGTAGCTGACCTAACCGCGTTTTCAAAGCCTCGTAAGCCTTTAGCTCGTTGTATAAACTCTTCCATGACTCCATCAAGGAACCATATACTGTCATAAATAAGGTTTGTTCCTTTCCACTCTTCATATTTTGCTAAATTTAATGATGATAAACAACAAACAAAACTATGGTTTTCATCTGTGTGTAGTGTTATTTCTGAACATATGTTAGTCATATGTACTTTTAATCCATTTTCTTTATAAGCTTTAGGATTCTTTTTGTTAACATTCCCTTTAAACATAATATACGGCTCACCAGTTGACTTTCGCTTTCTAAGTAATTTACTCCATCTATTTCTAGCTGCAGCATCTCCTTGTTCAAGCTTACGCATAAACTTGTCACCAACAATTGCGCATTGATGTAAGTTAAGCGACTGTCTGTTAACATCTCCTTTAGGTTCTCTGATCTCAAGCCATTCCTCGAAATCGTCATGCTCAATGTTAATATTAACTGATGCAGCTCCTCGTCTAACTGATCCTTGATTAGTTGCAAGGATTGTTGAGTCGTATATTTTGCAGAAAGGTACAACTCCGTCACTTGTTCCATTTCCTGTTATTTTAGCGCCAGCGGGTCTTATTTGATTTATACCGATACCAACTCCACCGCCGTGCTTAGCGAGTAGCATCATCTCTAAATTTTTACTTCCTATATCTTGTATACTATCAGCCACATCAATACCGAAACAGCTAATAGGCAAACCGCGATCAGTACCTGTATTAGATAGTACTGGGCTAGCGAGACAAAGCCAACCATTCCATATGTATTCGAAGAAAGTTTCTGCCATTTCTGGTTTATATAATCTACGAGCAACCGTTTTAGCGACTCTTTTGTATGCTTCGCGAGGCGTTTCTCCGTCAAATAAATATCCCCCGGATATAGTCTTCTTGTATACGTCTGTATTACCCCACGTAGGGTAATCTTCTCCTTTAATCCATTCATTATTCCACATATTTATCCTATAAAGTGTTTTGTCCAAGCAACTAAACCATTTAAGTTTAGTATTACTAAGTTCCATTGTTTTCTTGATGATGTCTGTATCATCACACATATAAATCCTATTATAAATAATTTAGGATCTAACGTCCATTGTCCTGCTATCAAAAAAGCTGCGCCAAAGTATCCTATACGTGACGCAAACTTTTGATATGATGTAAGCTTATTTGTATAAGCTAGTATCTTTAATAGTTTTCTATTCATTACCAAATATCTTCATAATCTTCGTTTTCACCTGCTTTACTGTAGTCAGTTGGCCTAATCGCGAAGAAATCAGTATGAGTGACCCCGCCGGTAAGATGATAGAACCAATCAAGATTAGACGCTGCTTCAGTGTCATACGAGAAATACGATCCCAAATCGATATAACCGAGTTCTGCAAGTTTTTCATTTGTTCTTTTTCTTATAAATTGTTTCAAGTCATTTGCTTTAATACCTTCAATATCACCCATCTCAAACATTTTATCAATATAACTTTCTTCTAGTTTAATCATTGTTGATGCTGCTTCTGTAACATTATGTCTACATGCTTCTAGTAGTGTATTGTCCTCTTGACACATTTGTCTGAATAATTGACAACCCATCTTACTATGTAATGATTCATCTCTTACAGACCATTTCATTTGCTGACCAATTCCTTTGAGCAAATTACGTAGTTGAAAACTATATAACACAGCAAAAGCACTGTATAAGCTAACACCTTCTGCAAAGGCAGAAAATATAGCCAAACTTGTACCGATGCCAATACTGCTAGTCCCGTCATAAGCAACCAAGTTATCAAAACGTCTAGCTGTTGCAGGTTCGTGTAAAAATGCTTCATAATCTTCTAGTTTTAATGTTTCATTTAAATAACTGTATGCTACAGCATGTACTGTTTCCTGTGAACCAAACATCATGGCCATTTGTTTTATTTCGTGTTTAGGAAACCACGATACGACCTTCTGGGTCCAATAGTCTGAAACAGCGCATTCGGTCTGCGCGAATCCAAGAAGTATGTTCCCAACGAGGTTTTTTTCTTTTTTATTAAGTCTTTCATTCCAATCTTTTATGTCGCTCTGCATTGATATTTCGGTGTGTAACCAAAATGCTTGAGCTTGTTTTAACCAACCTTCTGTATAATATTCAGGGTATTCAAATGGTTTGTACGCTATGCGCTCCTCAAATAATCCCATTATTTAAATATTTCTAAAGCTATATCTACTAAAGGTAAATATAATACGTGAGTTGTTTGTTCTTCTTCTTCATAGGTTCTTATTCCAAGCAATAAACCTGGGTAAGTACCCACTGAAAGACTCCAGTTTTTTTTAGTTTTTTCCATATACTTTAATATTATATTTGTCTTGTTGTTCTACTAATTCTTTAAATTTAATTTTTCCTCTTATATCCCAGCTCCACTTCCACCACTTGTCTATTTGACGCTCTGCATACATTTTTCTAGCTAATCGTTTAGTTTCTCTAGGATTAATCTTACTGTTTCGTCGCATTCTTTTTGATTTTGTGGTTTATATAATGTGAAAGGATCTAGTCTTTGATTTGCTATAAGTTTTTTAAACATTTTCCATCTTAAAGGAAATGATTCATTAGCTCTACCCTTTGTTTCAATTATAAAATTTTTACCTATAAAATCAGGTGTATATTTTATATTTAAAATCTTTTTATTACCTCTATTTTTATAATCTCCTTTGCCATTACCGCATCTTTCATACGATGCAAAAGGAAAATCAAAAGGTTCTTGTAGTTCAAATGTTTTACCTTCATATAAAGCTTTTATTTTACCTTTTTTTAAAGCCATATACATATAGCGTTCTAAACCAGACGCGAAGTTAATCCCATCATATGAGATTTTCTTCGACTGTACTGGTCCTTTTTTTCTTTTATAATATTTCTTCTTCATTTATTTCTATATTATAAAGCCCTGTTTCAAGACTTTCAGATCTTTTAAGCATCACTTCTTCAACCTCATCTTGCAAACATCTTCTAGCTGCTTCTATATAAAGTAAAGCATCCATTAATTCTTCTTGCACATCAACAAGAAACCTATTAAGATCTTTTTCTTGACCTTCAATTTCTTGCATCATAGTAGCGCCATACTTTTTTTGACCTATTAAACTACGTTCGTCCATCTTCCTTAGTACTTGTTGTACTATCTTGTCTTCTGTTTTAATCTTCATCTTTCACAAATGTTCCGTTAATCATTTTACCTGTTCTTGCTGCTATAACTTTGTAAGCTTCATCGATACAATATTCTATATCATATCCTTGTAAATGAGCTAAGTTTGTAAGCACCACAACCATATCACCTATTGCATCTACAATTTCTGGCTGATCATTTTTAAGCAATGCCTTAGCAAGCTCACCAGCTTCTTCTTGTAACTTTACAAATTGAGTATGTGAATTACCTTCACTGTATAACCCTCTTTTTGCTGCCCAGTCTCTTATAAGATCAAATCTTTCATCTGTTTTTAAAACTGTACCTGCTTCATTATTAGCCATCATAACTAACATGTCTACATCTGCTGAATCTTTAGGATTAAAAAACGCTTCATAAAAAGCTTTATTATAAATGTAAGATCTATCGTCGTTAAACATAGATGTTTTAACATTTTGCATTATCCAAGGTATATTTTTTGTTGTTAACTCAAATGTACCAAACTGTGGGTGTTTCCACTTTAAACCTAAATTATCCATTAATCTACCTTTTAATTTGTTTACAGGTAGAGGAAACGTTGTGGTTTGTTCTGTTATATTTATTTTCATTTTATTAAATAGTTTTTTATAAGGTTTTATATCTACTTTATAGCCGTAAGACTTTTGAAGTTCTATTTCACGGTCTGATATATAATTTACATCGTCTGACTGTTCAAGAACTTCGTACTCACCCTCCTTATAGCCTTGCATAAGGGTTACTCTGTTATTAAGATTACGTGTAACACCAATCTTTTTACCTGGTATGTGGTATATATAATACATATTTTATTTTAAAGTTTATTGTTATATAAATGCATGTTGTGTGCGTGATGGTAATACCATCCGACGTCCATAGACAGTCTGTCTGCAATCATTTTTTGTAATGATGAAAATTGATACTGATCATTACAGAAACCGTACCAGATGTCATTAGAACGCATATAAACAGACATACATAATTTGTTATTAATTATTGTAAATTGTACGGCATACGTACACGGGGTATCTTTACTGTATTTATCATACTCTTTACAGTCATATATACTTATAGCTGCGTGTCTAGTATCGGGATTATCTTTTAACTTAGCTATAACGTAATCAATTTGATTGTTACGTTGCCATTGATAACCATAATTACTATTAACATTACCATCACTATCAGCCATACGTTCCCATATTGGCGGTATCTTACCATATAGTTGGCCTAACTTAATTATGTTAGGATCACCTGATAAATACCATTGCCATTCTGCCTCAGCATATTCAAGACTCCATTTACGTTCTTTATTTTTAATATGATTGTCTAATGGATCTTCTATAGTAAAGCCTACGTTAAATAAAGCTTTAGTATCACCGAAGTCTATGCCTTCAACTCTTAGTTCATGTAATATACAGTTGAACGCCTCGTTTGCATGTAAAAATTTAGTTCGCATATTTTTTATAATAATATTTATAATAGTTAAATATAGTCGGCCATATCTCTCTTGGATCAAAATACTTAGGCGACCTGTTTATTTTCTTGTTTATTTCTACGTCTATATACCATGAAGTAAAGTTTTCTTTACAAAATGGAGATATATAAATTCCGTTGTTAATACACCAATGATAAGCTTTAAACTCTTCAGGTGTATACTGATAACCATTTGATTTCTTTTTTACTCCCATGGCATCGGCTCATCATTTATAGCTATAGGCTCATGAGGTATAAAACAACCTGACTTTGGTTCCCATTTGAAATGAGCTTCAGCACCGTTTTCGCCTAAGTTTTGAAACTTAACTTTAAGAACTTTAGCTTTAACAGTCTTAGCTTCATAATCCCTGTGAACTAATATACCATGATAACTAGCGTCATACCATTCGCCACCACCTTTAATGTTATACATTGTAGGTTCTTCAATCTTTCCATCTTGTGTCTTATACATTTTAGTAGGATGCGCTACAATAAATACTAATACATCATATTTTTTAGCAAATATTTCTATCTTAGTTAAATATTCCATAGTATACCTATTAACGTCTTCGGTCTTACAGTCTACATCTCTAACCTTATTATAAGGATCAATAACTAAACATTTAATTCCTTTACGTTTAACTAATTCAGCACCTTTACGTAGCACAGACTCTAACGTATAGCGCTCCATGTCAATATGAAAGTAATTTGTATTACAATGATCTGCAACTTGATTCCATTTATCACCGTGTATATCAGCTGCTGTTGGCATACCTTCCCATGTTTTACGCATTAACTTATGTGCATGTAAGTATGTAGGTTGATTTTCTGGTGATGCAAAAGCTGTTTTCCATCCATAGTTACGATTGTAACCTACAACCATTTGGTCAACAAAATCAGACTTACCACTGCTAGGTATCCCAGTAACAGTAATAAACTGGCCGGTATATGTAGAAAAAATATCATCAAAGTTTTGTAAGCCAACTTGATATCCTTTCTTAAAACCATTTCGAACAAAATCCGTAACCTCGTCTTCAATATCTTTAAATGTTGTAACGTTTTCAAGCGGCACGGGCCTTGCTCCGTTAATACGCTCTTGTAATTTTTCTTTGCCATATGTTGTTAAGTATTCGTTAGCATCTTTACAGTCATCAAACGACGCTAGATAACAAACTTCAGCTCCAAGTCTACGGACTAATTCTGATTGTAATGCTTGACCTGCTTCATCTGAGTCAACTGCTAGTATTATTTTTTCTTTGTCTTCAAAGTAATCTATACAGTTATCAAGATAATCTAAATTATTACTATTTAACGTAGCTCCATTTGGAACTGATATCGCATTTTTAACACCAGCTTCATGCAAAGCTAATACGTCCATTTCACCTTCAGTTATAACACAAGTGTCATAGCCTACTATACTGTTTATATTATAAAATACTTTTTCAGCACCTTTATATAGTTTAAAGTTTTTTCTACCGTCTCTATATTTAATATTAATAAGCTGATCGCCCATTATATAGTTAAACTGAATTGTATTCTCGGCCTTACCGGTCTGAGGCATATATTCAGAACCTTCTGTTACGTATAATTCGTCTAAGGTTTTCTGTGATATACCTCTTGTTTTAAACCATTCGTATACTTTAGTTCCTAATTGCTCAGGATCCGCAACATGCAACGCATTGGGCCTAACGTATTCTTTCTCGCTAGCACCCTTACGTTGATATGTATGTAATTGAAATGATGTATTACAGTTGTGACAAGTACCGAGACCCCGTTCCCAATCATAAGACGCACATTTTGCCTTTTGATTCTTGGGTTTTCTATCGTGAGAACAAACAGGGCATATACCCTGCTTTTTTCCCTCTTCAAGCTTATATTGATTGAACTCATCAATCAAGAATCCATTGATCTCTGTTGTCTGCATTTAATTTAATTTAATTTATTATTCCTCGTCCCTACAATCTGGGCATATGTCACAAAATATATATTCATCTAGTGTCATGCCTTCTCCACATATCTCACACTCCATTAAAACGGTAGGTCATCAGCTGGAGCAGCTGCTTGAGCAACTTGTTGAGGTTGATCTTGTCTTGGAGCTGCAGCTACGTTATCACCGTTAGTCCAAACTACTTGGACATTACCTAAATAAACCTTAGGTGTTTTAGTTTCTCTTTCTTCTTTAGACTGAGCTACAACTATAGGTCCTTGGTTTCCGAACTGATCAGGCTCATCGTTTATTGTAATTGTTATAGGTAGGTATTTTCCTTTTTTACCTTCTATGATCTTTGTTTTATCAATGTTATTTAAATTGATACTTGCTTTAATAATGCTTGCCATAATTATAATGTTTTGTTAATAAAATATTGAGATGGATCAAAGCCTTCAGACTTATAAAATAATTCATAAGCCTGTACCGCTCTTTCAACTTTGTCTCTACCTCTTTCATAAAAATCTGTTGAGCAGTCAAAAATACCTATTTGACCTGTATTTTTGTCTATAGCTATAAATATCATTTCATAGCCAAATAGTTTACTATAAATATAAGCTTGACTGTCATAATTGTACTTAGAAGCTGACCATTTAAATTTCTGAAGATCTGCTGTAGTTTTTAAATCGATAATCAGTTTTTCATCATGGTTTATAATATCAGCTTTACCTTTCCATTTATGGCCTTCTAGCTCTGTAATGCCTGGTCTTTCATATTCTACGTTACCAAGTCTAATCAGTTCTTCACATACTTTATTAGACATCATTTTGTCTGTTAATTTTTCTATGTTATCAACCTCATGTTGTAGTAAGCATAATTCTCCTCCTGACATCTCCTTATAAGCCTTAGTGTTTCTAGTTGTTGCTTCTATTATCTTAAACTTTTTAAGCTTGTCTGGCTCAAGTATAGCTGTATGAAAATATCCACCTACTAAAAATGCTGGTCTAGCTTCTGAAGCTTTACCAAGGTTTAAAGGGTTTGTAAGTAAAGTAGAGATATCAGAATTACTAAGGTACTTTTTACCAAAATCACCGTAGTAGTGTTCATCTGATTCTAACTTTTTTAATACATCTTCTTTTTTCATTATAGTGTTGTTAATTGTTGTTCTACCTCTTGTGATAGACTATATTTGGCTTTAATAGCCGCTACTTTACCGCCTGCTTTTACATAATCCTTTGCTTTAGCAAATGCTGGATCTTTAGTTGAGGTTAAAGTTGGTTTGTTTGTTTTTGGTACAAATTTCTTTTTACCATGATCATTTGTAGCGTCACTATCAGCTGTATCGTCAATTAAGAATAAATTACCTAATGCATACTTTTTTGCATAAGAAGATGCTGAACCAAATTGCTGAGGTACGTTCATACCTTTTTGATTTAAGTCAACACCTACGATTGCTGTAGCACTTATATTGTTTTCACCATCACTTACGTTTGCAGTAGACTGCATCATGGGTAATGGATCAACACTTATAATTTCTTCATTGATTGTTACTGATACTCCTAACTCTAATAGAAAGGGTTTAGTTGCTTCTAGGATGTCTTCGGCTGATCTGAAGTTATACTTGCCGAAGGAGTTAAATCTACTTTTTTTCGATTTAAACTTTGTTTGGATTGTCGCTAATTTTTCGTTTATGTTCATTCGTTTGTTTTTAAAATTGCTTATTTATATAATTACATGTTTAATTACTGTTTTACACAGGTAAACTAAAGATAATCAAGCACTTGCGAGTGATCTACATTATCTATTAATTTTTGTACAGCTTGCTTTTTTAGCTCAGATACACGCACATAATCACTAACACCTATTATATTTAATTCTTTAGCTATTGCTTTTGCTGAATACTTATTGCAGTCTAAACCATAAGACATTCTTAGCACTTCATATTCATTGTGAGTCAAATGTTTTTGCATAAGACTTTTTAAATATAAGTTCATTAACTGTATGTTGTAAGGCTCTGATTTATCTGCTATTTGATACATCATGTTTTCTTCATCATCATTTGTAACCTGCGCATCTATTGATAAAAATATACTATTAAAAAATATTTCTACCATTTTTTTGTCTTTAGGATTTTTACGCATATTATTTAGTTGATGTTCTGGTATTCTCATATCACCTCTATTTCTATCTATTGCTCTACGTATAGCTCCTTTAATTCTTTTAGATAAAAATGATTTTAAAGTTTTTTCTATGTCTTCAGATTCATTTAACATATTCCAGTCTATTTTATCTACTGCCTTAGTTAAACCAGATGATCCTTCTTGCAATATATCTAATATACTCATAACACCTGAAGCTTGTTGAGTTGTTGAAAACTTACGTGCTAAATTTTCTACTAAAGGCATAAACTTAATTATAAGTTCGTTTCTAGTATATGTGTTATAAGGTTTATCATCAGGCATAGATTTTTTAACATCTTCTTTATACCTTATGTAGTTTTGTACGTTATATTTCTTCATTTAATATTTGTTTTTCATTTCTTAAAATATTGTTTAAATTACGTTGTACAGTTCTTGTAGAACAATTTAAAAGCTCTGCAACTCTACCCCATGTTATGTTTTTACTTGCTTCGTTTAAATCTAACATGCATTGATATATATTTTCTTCATCAACTCTACTAGATCTACCTATTAGCTTACCTACGATACTCATTTTCTCATTAGGTGTTAAACCGCTATAGTCTTTAAATATTATTTTACGTTTCTTATTTACAGGAGGTTCACCACCTATAACAAATACATCTTCTATCATTTGTTGTAATTTTTTATCACTAATAAAAAACGTAACAAATCCATTATTTTTATCTGCTATAAATTCATATACATATGAAGGTAGTAAACCATTTTCCTGATTTAAATAATATAGTACTAAGAAATGCCACTTTAAAGATCTATAAGTTGTGATCTTTGCTTTACTTCGAAACAAGTGATAACATTCATACGTACCATTTTCATAGTATCTGTACAAAGAGGTTTCTTCAGTTGGTTTATCGTTAATAGGGTCTTGTCGATACCTTATTTTACGATCATTCAACCATTTCATGTTTCTATCTTGTGACATTAGCCTCTTACTTTATTATCTTTACGGGCTTTTGTCACCCTTGGTTTTCTAAAATTTTTAATTTTATCTTGTATACCAAATAAATTGGTACTAATTAAATGTATTGCTTGTTTTCTACTCATTTATAATTGTTATTTTAACGTTATTCCATTTGCCTCCTTTTACGTCTTTATTCACAAGGAAGTCTATTCTTTTTGTCCATCTTTTGTTCATACGGTCTTCAACAGTCCATTCACCACTTAACTGTCCTGCTCCTTCAACACAAACCCTAGTTCCAAACACAAAACCGTGTTTTTCTAGATCCCTAGATACCGCTATCCAGCGATGTCCTTGAGGATTAGCTTCATTAATTGTTTTTAATGATGCTGTAGTTAAATAATCTGCGTTGGTTTGAGCAGGATCAGCATGGTATATAGTTGCTACTACCGTTATGTATAGCATAAATAATTTCATGTGGTCTAAATTTAAATTTTTCGTTTTTATTAGCTACTGTATACTTGTCTTGTTCATAATAATTCCAATAAGCTGTTATGCTACAATCTGGAACTTTGTGATGGTCTGGCATACATTGAGGAGGTTCTGTAAAAGTACTGTCCGGTATTGCTGGTGGTAATTGTTTTAAAACGTCTTTGCATTTAATAATTGTTAAGTGTGTTTTGTTATATCTTTTAGTATATTCTTTACCTAGTGCAATCATGTGATTGTATAACCACATGTATTGACTAGCGTTTTGCCTACACCATATGGTAGACGGATGATTATAATGTGCTTTTTTATAAGGTACATTATCTCCGTTACCATAATGATGATGAGCTGTACAAAGCATTTGAGCTGATTCTAATATCATTTTAACTTTATGTTTATCATAGAAGTAGCTTGCTGCTTTGGCTGGATCTTTATCTAAATAAAATATATTCATTAGTATCTTCGTTTACTTGTTCTGTTATAATGTGCATCTAATAATAAGTGTACTACTTCTTCGCTTATCATATTGTCATTATATAATTGGTATATAAGTTTACTCATAGTTATATATTTCTTCTAGTTCACACATTAGCATTTCGTCTATTTGTTCTTTAGTATAACCAACAAACTTTGGATGGTTATATGCGTTTGTCCAGGGGTTATTCATAATTACGTATAGCTTTAAATTGTGGGTGCCTGTAACTACCTGCTGGAGTACGTTCGAAATATGTAAACGTAGCTGTTTTACCTATGTAGTCATGAATGTTGTTTAGTATATTGGTTAACATACTATAGTCATAGCCTTTACCTGGAGGACAACCGAACTCTATGCCTTCGTCATCAATCATTAAGAACTTACCTAATGTGCCTGTACGCTTACCTTTACCCGGCACGTAACCTATAATAGTAGCTTCTGTATCGTGAAAGTCTTTAAATTTTTGTAAATTATAAGAACGCTTACGTTGATAAGGTTCGTCTAGACGTAATATAGAGCCTTCGTAACCAGCTTTTAAATTAGTTTTGTGCAATTCTTTAGCGCCTTTGTAAGAATATACAAACTTAGTAGGTACATATTTTACACAATAAGAATAAAAATCACTACAAACTAAATTGTTCATACGTGTACTATAATCTTCTTGAGTATTAGCATAGTCATAACAATGAAACTGTACTAATTTAGCAGCCTCAGATCTATCTAGATCAGTTGGTTTAGTTTTTCTGACTAATGATATAATCTTATTGAAATCGTCTCTTAGATCATGATTATACAATTCACCGTCTAGTATCATGTCTGGGTTTAAGTCAAATGAAGGTTTTAAATCTTTTAGTATGTGAGCTATGTTTAGCCACGGTTTACCTGTACGAGAGTATGCATATACTTCACCTTTGTCATCTAACTGAATTACACAGCGAACGCCGTCTAATTTTGGTTGCATAAATACTTTCTCGGACCAGTCGATTGGTTTTTTGTCGACTTTGTATGCGAGCATTGGTTTTATCATATTATTTAAATTTATTTAGTTTATTTTCTATTACTGCTATTCTGTTTTTAATTTTTTCACACTGACTATAGTTTTCTTTTTTTAGATTAAAATCTAATTCTGTCATAGCTTGTGCTAATTGTGTTAATAACAATTGTTCTTCTGTTTCTTCATCTTCTAAAGATACTAATTCACTTTGAATTATACCTTCTAGCACTAATTCAGAAACTTTTTGTGCTATTTTGTTAATTTCATCATCTGTCATATATATATTATCTAATTTTATCTGTATTTTGTTTGTAAAAATTCCAATCAGTGTAATCCATGTTATCATCATACTTTTCTATAACTTTATCTACAGGTAAAACAAAAACGTTTACTTGTTTATAATTATTATAACAACTTATCCACACGTCAGGCTTACCTGTCCATAGTATATAGGTATAATGATGATCAATACTTTTTACACTAGGGTATAAATATTGACTATTGTAATGAAAATCTTTGACTAAGTGTGATGCTATTCGTGATCCATCACCAAAATTAGTAAATCCTTGATCTTGCTGCATATGCTTTACCCAGTTAGCTAACTGTACACCCTGCCATTGAGGGTAACCGTCGTGATGTAAATACATATTTACATAGCTTTTGTCACGTAATAAAGCTGGTTCGCATGCAAAACCTAGTTCGTTGTGTTCAGCGTCTGATCTGTCTACAACCATTGTTAAGTTTCTTGTACTCATTGTTTGTTATTTAATATTAGGTGCGCAGGGAGGATTCGAACCTCCGACCTCGAGTTTATGAGACTCGCGAGCTAACCATCTGCTCTACCGCGCAATTATTTATAATTTTTGTTCTACATAACCTTCGTCAATAAGAACATCTATTATTTCTTGTTCTTGTATTTCACAAATACTTTGATATATTTCGCTAAACATATCGTTTAACCAATATTCATCTGTAAAGTCACTAGCTACGTATATTTCTTCGCAACTACCATCTCTTATAGCACTTTCTAGTTCTGTTGATAAATCACCGTCATAGTAATGTACATGTTCGTTTACACATATGTTTCTATCGTCATATGTAGCTATAAAAACTTCATAGCCATCTGCTGTTGTTTCAGGGTATACATAGTAATCTGCATTACTAGTATAATCATCATGCATAATAACGTCATAGTATTTTAATACTGTTGATTTTATAAAATCTTCATCGCTTATTCTATCGTCGTCTGACGTAGGAAAGCCTAGTTTTATCATTTCTGATTCAACTAACTCGTCTGTAATAATTTTTTTACTCATTTAATTCTATTAATTTTGCAATATGACTCCATACTTGCAGTTCTACTTTAGTGCCTCTGTATACACTTCTTAATTCTTCTATAGTTATACCACCTGTGAGTCCGTTTTTTAAGTCATCTTTTAGCTTATCAATTTCAATTTTTAACATTGTAATTTTAGCAAAAGCTTTTCTAGATGCTCTTTGTGATATTTCGTAGTTAGAAACTCTCATTTTTTTACTATTTTTTCGCCGTACATAAAACTAGAATAATCTAATTCCCAACTGTTTAGGTTGCCATAAGTTAATAAATCTCTAACTTCATAGATGCTTAATTCTGACCAAAGCATTTTAGACATAAGTGTGTACTTTAATCTTTTAGCTGTGCTGTACTTTCTAGCACTAGCTTGTAAACTTGTTTTAACGTCGGGCAATAGATTGTCGTAGACGGTTTTAATTTTTGTCATATTTATTATTATTTAGTTATATTATCAAAATACATTTGTATTTAGTTTGTGGAAGTGGGCGGAATCGAACCGCCGTTTAAGTTAGTGTGACTTTTGTCTCCTATTTCTTAGCTTACCTTATCACTCCCTTTTCGAGGCACCAGTCGCGGACCGGTACTAACTAGTATTATGCTTTATCCGCGCTTTTGACCAGTATGCCGCCGCCTCGATTGCTAGCTATTCGCTTATGTGTAATTCTAGAGGCAGGAACTTACTGACCTTGATTTACCTAATTAAGCTACTCGTCTAGCTATTTTCTACGCCAAGCTCTGTGCACCGATGCACTTACTTCTTGACTTACTATTTGTATTGTATTACCTGTTTTGTGTTCTATAATAGGCACATATGAATATGTTTGAGTTGTACTACAAGGCATACATGTTTTATAGCCTAAATTTAATCTTACAGGGTGCACTTCTGTGCCGCATTTACAATACATAGTTATTAATTTAATGTTACATTTATATTATCAAATAGCATTTGTATTTTGTTTGTATAGATATTCTATAGCTTTACTCATTACATAGCTATGAAGGTCGTTGTAATCATCGCCTTCGACAGGTTGATCAGCTATTTGCCAATCAACACTATCATACATTATTTCTTTAGTGACGTCAGCGATACCTTGCGCTATTTCGTCAATTTCTTTCATTTTACTCATATTAGTACATTGTTAAGTTTCTCATATTATAATTTCTTTTACAAAAATCTATTATATACATAAGTCTTGCAAGTGGATCATTGATTAGTTCTCTAGCATAACATATAGCTTTCATAGTTTCTAGTTTACCATTAGACATTACTGTCCATCTTTCTTCACGCTTATATACTTTGTTTAGTTGATATATTCTGTCGCTTGAGTTACATCTTCTGACATAACCTGTTTTGTACGAGGCTAATTGATCGCCATTTGGTAATACAAACTGTCTTGTACCATTTTTCTTTTGCCTGTCAGTAGTCATTTCTTTAATGTTATACTCTACAAACATTCTTTTAGCGAATAAGTCTACTAGTTCTGCACGTCTTTGTCTCCAATCCATATGCTCTTGTTCTAAGTTTCTCATAATTTATTATATTTATTTTTAACTGTTTTTAAATCCCACTTTTCATGGTGATCATTCCACCTAGCAGTATGGGCAAACGTTTTACCTTTAGCAAAGGTAGTTTTCTGTCTTGTAACGATTGAGAACCATTCTTTGTCAGTTAGTCTGCCACATACTTGGTGAGAGTGGACACGCCTATGCTCGCGACCACGATTTTTTTGTGCTTGTTTTACATAGTTGCACGCTTCTTTCATAGTCATATTATAATCTAACGTAAGTTAAACCTTTATGATTAAACCATTCTGTGATGCCATCTTGCTCTTTATCTTCATCGTAAATAAAAGCAAATGTTTTTGGAAGTTCGCCGACAGTATGGCCTTTGTAAGTTGTACTGCCTAGCTTGATAGTAGTCGAGTTGACTTTTTTGATTTCTTGCATAGTTTTTATTGTTTATTAATACATTTATATTATCTAATTGATTTTGTATTATTTGTGTGTAGTAACATAGAGTTTAACTCGCTGTTGTTATACTTTGCCCAGTATTGTCTTTCTACAGCTTCTATTTGAGCTCTTGAAATTTTAAACATTACTTTATGTGAGTGTTTTCTTTTCATCTGTAATCAACGTTAGGTTTAATATTCGCTGCAGTTGCTTGTCTAAACTGCCACTCTCGCTTGCGATAATCGTGATCAGTACACCATTTACGCCATGCTTTACTTACAGTATTATTAGTACCGTACTTTGCTTCGAACTTTTCAACTTGTTTAAGTTTAGCAGCGATTTGCTCTGCTGGATAATCATTGTATTTAGTAGAAGTCATAGTATATATTTAAAACGGTTGATCTTTCATCTGAAGTAAGTTTACTGTAGCACTTACCATATTTTCTGTAGCTTATTTTAAGCAAGTATGTATTCATGTGTGACATAATTATTATTTTTTATTAGTTAATTTATAGAACTGTATTCTGTCAAGAACATCTTGTCTAGTTATTTTGTTTTCCATTTGCTGACCGATGTAGTAAGTCATATCTATTTCTTTACCATTATCGCATGTTAAAATCCATTGCATATTATTATTATTTTATTATATTATCATTTACTTTTTGTATTGAGTGTGTATTACCCATAGATGCCAAAAGTAGCATTACTTGTATCAATATTACCTGTTATTAAACCACCTATTATAAATAGTATTCCACCAATTGCTAATGGAGCTAAGAAACCGAAAGCTATTAATTCTGCTAACACTTCTACTAATGGTTTAGATTTTACATATTTAGTTACTGCGGGAATAAATCCTCTGAATTTAAAGTTTGACATATTTGTTTATTTATTTATTGTTAGTTGACATGGTGAGAATCGAACTCACATTAACCATTATGTCATTGCACTCAGACCAAAGACCGAGGAGTGCGACTCCGCATACTTGTTCGCATTTTTATACTTATAGAAACAAGTGGAACTTAAAGTTGTAATTAGTTTACATTTCTACTACTTCTCTAGCAATTACTGGAACACTAGTTGAAGAAGTGTAAGATTTGTACTTAGTAAAGCAATTCATTGAAAGTAATTTGTCTTTCATAACTTCATACACTTTATCGTGATTATAAGTGACAGTTTTGCCATTTTTGAAGTTAACAGTGATTGTTTGATTTTTACCGATTAGTGATTGTCTGATGACGAATCTTTTTGAAATTAAATTTTGCATAGTTATTATATTTAGTTATTAAGTATTTACATCTATATTATCAAAGACATATCGTATTTAGTATGTATAAATGTGTATATTAGTTTAGTAGTTGAATATGTCATGATGTCATACCGCAATGTGTCATTGTGTCATACATTAATATATATATTATTAACAGTAATGTCATGACTATCTGTCATATAGGTGACAAGATGTCATACAATTGTAGCATTTAACTGTGATGTAAGGTGGAGTATACTCTTCCGACAGTGTTACAGGGTCAGGCTAATGTGTTACAGTTATATTATCAAGAGCGAGACGTATTGTGTATGTGTAAACGATAGCATGTCTGCTAGATAACTCTAAAAACCTAGGAAAAAAGTCTAATATCCTACTGAAATGACCAGAAAAGTTCGTATATATGACGGCAAAACATAAAATGCAATGGGGACCCGGCAAAATGAAACGCGTTTCCGTTAGAAAAAGGATGAGCGAAGAAGAGGGGCAGTGCTATACCCCTATATACGTAACGTTTTTTTAAAAACAGGACATAAGCCTTATAAGTTATATAAGTAAGTAGCTATTGTCACGCCCTATGTAAAATGCTAGTGAAATGTGTAAGTATATATAATATATAAAGAACATAAAATTAACTAACAAAATATACATAATGGCTAATATACAAGCGTATCCAACAGGAACACCTAAAGTAGATGACTTACTACTTGGAACTAGCGTGCCACTACCAAACACGGACGCTAAGCCTACTACAAACAATTTCAAAGTATCAGACATATCATCTCTAGCTAATATAGGCTATACGGTTTATACAGCAGCTTTGACTCAAGCAGGTACAGCGGCTCCAGTAGCTGCGGTATTACAAAACACTACAGGTGGTACATTTACTTGGTCAAGAGTTGACACGGGGAAATACAGAGTAACAGTTTCTAATATAACACTACCTGCAAATAAAGTTGTTATATTCGAAAACGCTACACACGATCTTAACTTAGGTGGTCAAATAACAAGTACAACAGTTATAGATGTTGAACAATTTAGCTCAGGCGGCGGTGGTTACTCAGATGTTATGCTACCTGGTACTTCAATAGAAATAAGAATATACTCATAACGCATGGCAAGAATAAGTTCGTATCCTAGAGATCTAGATGTAAACGACGGAGATGCATGGATAGGAACCGAGTCATCAAATCGTTTAACTAGAAACTTCACAGCGGCTGCTGTAGCTAAATACTTGAACATAAAGGGTAAGATATCTATATCTGCCCAAATGGTATTTAAATTTGTTTTAACAGCTATACCAGCTAACGGTGAATTCTCAGGACCAGCAGATGGTTCTAACATGGGTGATATAACCACACTTGAAGTATCGGGATTAGATGCAAGCGGACAGAACACCGTTCAATTTATGGAATACTTAGTAGATAACGATATACTTATAAGTAAACAAAATGATATAAGTGCATTCGGTCATTTCACAATAGATTCATACACTTCAAACGGTGGTGTATACACATTATCATTAACACTTGTAGGTAGTGGAAGTAATGGAGTTATAAGTGAAAACGCATTTTATGATTTCGCGGTATTTACATTATCATCAGGACTAGCTGATAAAACATTTGAATTTACTCAAGGCGTACCAGCCACAACTTGGAATATACAACATGACTTAGGAAAATTTCCTTCTATAACCGTAATCGATACAGCTGATACGGTAGTGACTGGTCAATACACTTATATAGATAATAACAACGTAACACTAACATTTTCGGCAGGTTTTGCCGGCAAGGCATACCTAAACTAACAAACTATGGCAATTAATTTTTTAAACACGGTTGATTTAAATAAGAATCAACTTAACCAAGCGGTAATACAAAATGTCGCATCGGACCCAGCGTCAGGCGTTGTTGGTCAAATAATATTTAACACTACAGTAGACTCATTAAAACAATACGTTGCTGATACAGGCAGCGGATCTGCAGGGTGGGAATCTATAGGCGGTGATATACAAAAAGTGGATGGCGGTACTTATATAACAGTAACAGATCCAAACGGTCCAATACCTATTGTTAATCACGATGCTACCACTAGAACAAATACTACATCAACACAGTCTCCAGCTTATGGCGCAGATGTCGTAGTTATAGATTCTATAACATCAAACGCAACAGGTCACGTAACTGGTGTAAATACTAAAACAGTAACATTACCAGACGATACTAATGAAACATATACATTACCTGTAACTGCAGGTACAGTAGCTCCTGGTGCACCAACAAGTGGTAAAATATCTTTAACAGCAGGTGGTACTGGTTCTGGCGTAAAGTCAACAGTAGAATTTATAGGTACAACAGGTAGAATAGATGTAACAAGCGTAAACCAAAATAACGGTAGTATAACTATTGATTTAACAGATGATGTTACAATAGTAGATGATTTAACCGTTGGTGGTGTAATAACACAATCACAAACAGGTGAAACAAATAGTTTAGCTAGTAAGTTAAACATGAATAGTAATAAGATTACTAACGTTGCCACGGGTACAGTTTCTACAGACGGTGTTAATTTAGGTCAAGTAGAATTACTCGTAGCTGGTGTTGGTGTATTTCAAGGTGGTTACAATGCTACTACTGATCCTGGTGTTCCAGTTATTAGTGGTGGTTCTAACATAGCTTTAGATCAAGGTGATTACTTTGTAGTAACACACGATGGTGATATAACTTTTAGCGGTACGATTACTACTGGCGTTAATAATGGTGCTTTAGCAAGTTCTACAGCTTTATTACTACAATCAAGCAACACAAATATCGCCGCAGGAATGGATGTTACAGGAGCTGGTGTTCCCCCTGGTATCACTATTGCGTCTGTTACAAACTCAAGTAATTTTGTATTAAGTTCTGCAATTACTATACCTGACGCAACTACTTTAACTTTTAGCGATAAAGTTGTTTCTGTAGAAGTTGGCGATTTTATATTTGCAAATGCTGCAATTACAGCAAGCTCTGATCCAGCAGCATCAGCATACACTATTGTTCAGGCTGACGCTAACATAGCAGGCGCAGGTGCAACTGATGGAGCTACAGAAAAAGGTGTAGCTGGTTTTGATTCAGCAAGCTTTGATGTGTCGGCTTCTGGTTGGGTACAATTAAATTCTCAAAGAAATCCTTATGGCGCAAAACAATCTTTAAATAACACAGCGCCTTCTGCAAGAACAGAGGCTGGAGGCGTAACAACATTCACTTTAGATTTAGCAGCTGCTAGTTTATTTGGAACTGGTGCTTTAGCAGAAAATGTTAAAGTTGAAGTAACTGATGGATCTTCACCTTATCAAACAGTATTTGCAGAAGTTACAAGAAGTGGCTCTGCTAGTATGGCAATAGCTTTTACAGGTTCTGTAGCAAACGACGCTTACCAAGTACTGCTTTCGCACGTATAATATTAATTTAATCCAATGTGATACATGGCATTAAAGTTTTTAAATGATGGATATTTCGCCGGTAAGGTAGGTATTGGAATAGAAACCCCCACCAGTACTTTGCACGTAGCGGGTCCAAGTACATTAGCCACACAAGGAACTGTTTTAAAAATAGAAAACACTGCAGATCAAGGTTCATCACAAGATATTCATATTTACAACCAGTACGATAGAGACATTGGAATTAAGTTTGAAACTTTAGGGGGTACTAATTATATATGGCAAGATTCAAATTCAGATGATTCTTTAATATTATCATCAGGAGGAACTAATAGAACAAACGATGCAACTTTAATTATAAATCAAAGCCACAATATTTTTGTGCCAAACGGTAAAGTCGGGATCGGAGCGACTAGCGCTGATCACTTATTAACTTTACAGTCAAGCGGAGACACTATATTACAAATTAACAGAAAAGATGATACTATAGCTGGTGGTAATAGAACTGGTATTATTCAATTTGGGGCAAGAGGAACTTGGGGTACTAATTTACAAACTTCAAAAATATGGAGTTATGCTGAAGAGACTTTTACTAGTACAGCTAATGGTACAAGTTTAAGATTTTTTACCACAGAACTTGGTGCTACTACACCAACTGAAAATATGATTATAGATACTGATGGCAAAGTTGGTATTGGAACTACTAGTCCTGATTACAAATTAGATATAGGCGGGACAACTGCTAGTGTAAATAATGTTGCTAGAATAATGCAAAATAACGGCGGAACCGCTATTAGAATTGGTTCTGGCGGAGGTTCAAGCGATGTAGTATTATTAAGAATAGATGGCAACAGCGCGACTAACGGTCATGACGGTGCTAGTAATTCTTCAAATTACGGTTTTTCTTTTAAATATTTTGGAGTAGGTAGTGGAAATGATAATAGATTTGGTATTTTATCAGATAATCAATTAGCTGCAACACAGGTTGAAGCTATAAGTATTTTACAAGACGGTAACGTCGGGATTGGGACAACTAGTCCCGTAAACAAGCAACAAAATAAATATACAAGCGTTGCTATTGCTTCAATGACGGCTACATCAGGAACAGCCTCAACAAATTGGAATAGAAATGCTGGATTATTAATTGAAGACCAAAATTCATCTAATGGTTTAGCTTTAGGAGTTTCAGGAACAGCAAATGATAGAAAATCTTGGATTCAATCAGGTCATCCTAGCACAGCTGCAAATTCTTTAGGTACTATATCATTAAACCCATTAGGCGGCAACGTTGGTATCGGGACGACTAGTCCTGGGTATTCTTTGGACGTAGAAAGCGACAACAATATATTAGCTAATTTTGAATCAACTACTAATAAAGGAGCTATAAGGGTTAGTGATAATGATACTGTGGCTTATATTTCTGCAGAAAATGGAAGGATTGGTTTTGGAACAGCAGCACAGTTAAGTGCATCTAATTTAACAATGCTTACATCTAATAACTACGTAGGGATTGGAACTCATAGTCCTAGTGAAAAATTAGAAGTAGTAGGTAATGTAAAAATTACAGACGCTTTACTATCTAACCAAGAAAATACAGATATAGATTCTGCAGCAGCTGAAATGGTTGCTCAAGTAGCAATAGCTACATATACCGCAGCTTTCTTTGACTTTGTAGTTAAGAAAAGTACAAACGTAAGATCAGGTACAGTGTACGCTTGTCACGATGGAACAAACGTAGAATTTACAGAAACATCGACACAAGATTTAGGTGATACATCAGATGTAGTTTTAAGCGTAGATATATCAGGGGGTAATATGAGATTGATGGCAACAGTTGCTTCAGACGACTGGAGTGTTAAATCATTAATAAGAGCAATATAATATGGGATTTTATAGAGGACCAAATATAGTAACAGACGGATTAGTTTTTGCGGTTGACCCTGGGAGCGAAAGATCATATCCAGGCACTGGAACAACTACATCAAGCTTAATGACGGCATATGACGGGACTTTAACAAACGGTACAGCATTTAGCACTAACAATGGAGGAACTTGGGAGTTTGACGGTACAGATGATAGAATAAATTTTGACGGCGCTACAATATTAGGTTACATAGGTGTTACCTCAGGTATAGATAATAATGTTGCTTATTCTATGGAGGCTTGGATAAGACTTGATGCATACCCTTCAGGTCTACTACAGTCGGCATATACCATTATGGGTCATAATTCAACTTTAGGAATTGGAATACAGGTACACGGAACGGGATCAACTGCTTATATAAATTTTGGTTATAGGACTAATAGTAATTACAATTCAGGTAATATTACTATAAACGAATGGCATCATATAGTAGGCACAAGAGCAGTAGGTGGCGCTATTAAAATTTATATTGATGGAGTTCAGAATTATGCTGTAACTGGTAATTTAGCGGTTGACTACACTACAAATGATTTTGCAATAGGTTGGACTCCAAATAGAATAGGACCTTTTAATGGAGATATATCTTCAACAAGAGTATATAATAAGTCGCTTACAGCAGCAGAAGTAACGCAAAATTTTAATGCACAAAAATCAAGATTTGGATTATGATAACATACATTACAATAAATACAGATGAATTATCTTTAGTTGATTTCAACGAAGTTCTGGAAACATCAATAGATACAGTTAGACTATCAGTTGATGGTTTACAAACAGTATTAAAATGGGAGGGTGCAGAGCCTGCATTTGTATCAACATTAAGTTCATATGAAGGACCATATACTCACGAAGAAATTTTAGTAATAATGGCTACTCCAGAGTGGAGTGAACCAACGCCAATAGACGAAGAATAATATGGGATCGTACGGAGGGCCAGATATAGTAACAGAAGATTTAATATTTGCAGTAGACGCTGAGTCAACTAGATCATATTCAGGATCAGGAACTAATTGGGTAGACTTAAGTGGTCAAGGCAACAATGCTACTTTAGGAAGTAATGTTACTTATAACGCTGGTGGCTGGATGGACTTTAATGGAACTCAAAATACTAATTCTAATGTAGCTGTTCCAATTGATAGAACTGAACTAGGTGACAATATGAGTATTGAAGCTTTTTTTAGATATGATGGAGCAGCAAGCGCTGGTTATAGACCTATCGTAGGGGGTAACGATCCTGGAGCAGGAACTGAAATTTTCTTTGGCAAAAATACTGGTAACACTAATTTTGGCGTTCAAGATGGCAATTACATAGGAGGATTTGTTACAAATTACAATGTCTTTGACGGTGATTTTCATCATTTTATTTATACATACGCAAGTGGAACTGGTAAAATATATTTAGATGGTGTGTTACGTAATACAGGATCTTTTACTAAAGCTAATGGTGCTGAGCAGGTATACATTGGAGCTGAAGTTCAAGAAGGTTATTGGTTTGATGGTGCAATACCTTTAGTTAGATATTACACAAAAGTATTAACAGCAGCAGAGGTATTACAAAATTATAACGCACAAAAAAATAGATTTTTATAATGTACACAGGACCACATATAGTAGAAGATGGATTAGTATTCGCGGTTGACGCAGGAAGCATTAGAAGCTACCCAGGGTCAGGATCAACAGTTAATGATTTAGTAGGCACAATTAATGGCACATTAACTAACAACGCGAGTTACAGTAGTTCTAATGGAGGAGTTTTTGATTTAGATGGCACAGACGACTGTATTGAAACACCATCTTTGATAGGCACTGATTTAGAATTTTTGTCTAATCCTCAAAACAACACTAACCTTACTTACTCAATATGGTCATATAACGAAAGTTCAACTAGTTATTATTTATTTTCTACTGGCTCTCAAACAAGTTCAACTGGTCTTGCTTTGTCATATCAAGCTGGTTCGGGGTTTTTAAGCATAACTACTCCAACTAAAAGTCAGAGCGCAAGCGTAAGCTCGTATTGGCCTTTAAATGAATGGGTACAATTTACTTATGTTAAAACTTCTACCAATACTTATTCTTTTTACAAAAATGGAGTTGAGATTATAAGTGGAAGTATTTCAGGAACTGTAACACAAACTGATAATGTTTCTAAATTAACAATAGGAGGTCCTAATAATTCAACTTGCTGTAGGTTTGACGGTAAAATTGGCGGTATATTAGTTTACAACCAAGCATTAACAGCTACTCAGATATTACAAAATTTTAACGCACAAAAATCAAGATTCTTATAACTAAAAATAACCTGGAAAATGAAGGGTAAAAAATATGGCAAACGAATTTAAAATAAAGAAAGGCTTAATTGTCACAGGCGCATCAGGTGGAACTGTTGTAGATATACAAGGATCACAAGGTCAACTGTTTTCAGTAACCGACAATTTAAGCGGATCTATATTCGCTGTATCAGATATATCAGGTGTACCAATACTTGATGTTAATTCAAGTGGTGTATCTTACTTTGACGGAAGTTTAGGAATAGGTACAGACAATCCTGCAAGGCAGCTGGAGGTAGTTAGTAGCGGTGGAATTGTAACAGTTCTTACGTCTACTACTGGAGGGTCTTATATTTCTATGGAGGACAGTACAACTACTTCTGATTCTCAAGTTAGATTTGGAGCAATAGGAAATAATGCTGTTATTAAGTCAGGGGGAGCAACCGCTTTAACTTTAGACACATCACAAAACGCAGCTTTTGAAGCTGATGTTAGTATACCTGTAGGTAATAAATTATATTTTGGTGGCGGTAGCCATACATATATTGGTGAGGATATTAATGATAGATTAAGATTTTTTACAGGTGGTATTGAGTTTATGAGATTTACAGAGGATACAGCAGACACTGTATCTATATATAAAGACACAACTTTTACAAAGCAAGCATTTGCAACAATAGCTACATCTTCAGGAGACGCGACGTCAACACTAACAACAAAAGGTTATGTAGACAGTTTAATTACTGGCGCTACAATATATAGAGGTGCTTGGGATCCAAGCGGTGGAGGTTATGGTTCACCTGATTTAAGTGGCGTAACACAAACATCTGGGTACTATTATATTTGTAGTGCTGATGGTACTGCAGAACCTAATGGAACAGGCTGTGAACCTGACTCTTGGTCAGTAGGAGATTGGGTTATATGGAACGATGATATAGTTGACTGCGCAGGTACTGGAACAGGTGGTTGGCAAAAAATTGATAACTCATCTGTATTATCAGGTGTGGGTACAGGACAAACCGTAGCTCTATGGGAAGGCGCAGGATCTGTTACAGATTCAGAAACTTTAGGCAACGCTCCAATAACTATTTCAGGTAATAACGCAACTTTTGCAGGTTCAATAGACAGTGGTAACATAGTAATAACCAATAGCGGTGTTCCAAAAATGACACTCCTTGATTCTGGAAATGGTGGTGGTGGTGGTGCAAGCGGTAAAATAGTTTATTCTAATAATGATGGAAACGCTATTGGTTTGGGTTATACTGCTGATTTAACAACAAACTCTGATTTTATCATTTCAACTGATGCTGGTAGTACTTACGGTGGATATTTAGGTTTAAACGCTGCTGCAATTGTAGACCCAAGCTCTATTATAATTGATCCAAAGACAAATGTATACATTACAAAAGCTGTTGGTATTGGAGTAGAAACACCTAATGATTTATTAGATATACACAATTCAGCCACAGGAGCAGTAGATGCTCAAATGAATTTTACAACTGCAGCCACAGGTACGGGTACGAGTGACGGATTTAGAGTAGGATGGAATGGTACAGTTGCTCAAATGTATTTATTTGAAGATGCAGATATGCGTTTTGCAACTAATAATTCAGAAAAAATGACTATTACTTCTGCTGGAGGTATATCATTTGGATCTACAGGAACCGCTTACGGAACTTCAGGGCAAGTATTAACTTCTGCTGGAAACGCATCTCCAACTTGGACAACCCCGACTACAGGAACAGTTACGGGTTCTGGTACAGCAAATCAAGTGGCTTTTTGGGATGGAACATCTAGCATATCGGGTAATAATAATTTATACTGGGATTCTACAAACGATCATTTAGGAATTGGCGATGCTACGCCAAATTCACGTTTAAAAGTGACCAGTGGTGTAAATGAAACAAGTATTTACACTGTAGATATTAATCACGTAAGAAACGATGCAAATGTAGCTACTCACGCTATGAGACTAAATGTAGATTTATCTGGCGCTGATACTACAACTGCAGAT
>WLWG01000134.1_pt1 | contig 74260 bp, 86 predicted proteins | sample 6712871 | NCBI WGS metagenome assembly WLWG01 (sample SAMN12718693, study PRJNA515312) | sponge metagenome | isolation source: marine sponge | host: Mycale hentscheli | place: New Zealand: South Island, Marlborough, Capsize Point | collected 2003-05-01 | reverse complement strand
AGTAACTCCTGTTGGACCAGTAACTCCTGTTGGACCAGTAACTCCTGTTGGACCAGTAACTCCTGTTGGACCAGTAACTCCTGTTGGACCAGTAACTCCTGTTGGACCAGTAACTCCTGTTGGACCTGTAACTCCTGTGGGACCTGTAACTCCTGTGGGACCTGTAACTCCTGTGGGACCTGTAACTCCTGTGGGACCTGTAACTCCTGTGGGACCTGTGAAGCCGGTTGGACCAGTAACTCCTGTGGGACCTGTGAAGCCGGTTGGACCAGTAACTCCTGTGGGACCTGTAACTCCAGTTGGACCAGTGAAACCGGTTGGACCAGTAACTCCTGTAGGTCCCGTAGGACCGGCCGGGCCGGGTCCAGTAGGCCCCGTAATACCATCAGGGCCCGTTTCTCCAGTAGGGCCTGTATCGCCCGTGCTGCCTGTAAATCCTGATGGTCCTGTTACTCCCGTTGGTCCTGTATCACCCATTGGCCCGGTTTCTCCAGTAGGACCTGTTTCTCCCATGGGTCCTGTCACTCCAGTGAACCCAGTCACACCAGTAGGACCTATAGCTCCCGTTGGACCTGTTGCCCCTTGATCTCCAGTAGGGCCCGTTATAAAACTATCTGAGCCAGTAGGTCCTGTGATACCCGTATCTCCAGTTGGCCCAGTAACTCCTGTTGGACCTGTGAAGCCAGTTGGGCCAGTAACTCCCGTGGGACCTGTGAAACCGGTTGGACCAGTAACTCCTGTGGGACCTGTGAGGCCGGTTGGACCAGTAACTCCTGTGGGACCTGTGAGGCCGGTTGGACCAGTAACTCCTGTGGGACCTGTGAAGCCGGTTGGACCAGTAACTCCTGTTGGACCTGTGAAGCCGGTAGATCCAGTAACTCCCGTGGGACCAGTAACTCCTGTTGGACCTGTGAAGCCAGTAGATCCAGTAACTCCCGTGGGACCAGTAACTCCTGTTGGACCTGTAAAACCGGTGGGTCCGGTAGCTCCCGTGGGACCAGTAACTCCTGTTGGACCTGTGAAGCCGGTGGGGCCAGTAACTCCTGTTGGACCTGTAAAACCGGTGGGTCCGGTAGCTCCCGTGGGACCAGTAACTCCTGTTGGACCTGTGAAGCCGGTGGGGCCAGTAACTCCTTGATCTCCGGTAGGGCCAGTAACTCCTTGATCTCCGGTAGGGCCAGTAACTCCTTGATCTCCGGTAGGGCCAGTAACTCCTGTTGGACCTGTGAAGCCGGTGGGGCCAGTAACTCCTTGATCTCCGGTAGGGCCAGTAACTCCTTGATCTCCGGTAGGGCCAGTTTGCCCAGTAGGACCGGTTACTCCAGCGGGGCCAGTTATCCCAGTTCCTCCCACTCCGGTGGGTCCAGTTTGCCCGGTAGGGCCAGTTACTCCAGCGGGGCCAGTTATCCCAGTCCCTCCCACTCCGGTGGGTCCAGTTTGCCCGGTAGGGCCAGTTACTCCTTGATCACCTGTAGGACCATCGGCACCGGTAGGACCAGTTACCCCTTGATCACCTGTAGGACCATCGGCACCGGTAGGACCAGTTACTCCTTGATCACCTGTAGTACCATCGGCACCGGTAGGGCCAGTTACTCCTTGATCACCTGTAGGACCATCGGCACCGGTAGGACCAGTTACTCCTTGATCACCTGTAGGACCATCGGCACCGGTAGGACCAGTTACCCCTTGATCACCGGTAGAACCATCGGCACCGGTAGGGCCAGTTACCCCTTGATCACCGGTAGAACCATCGGCACCGGTAGGGCCAGTTACTCCTTGATCACCTGTAGGACCATCGGCACCGGTAGGACCAGTTACCCCTTGATCACCGGTAGAACCATCAGCACCGGTAGGGCCAGTTACTCCTTGATCACCGGTAGGACCATCGGCACCGGTAGGACCAGTTACTCCTTGATCACCTGTAGGACCATCGGCACCGGTAGGACCAGTTACTCCCATTCCGGTAGGTCCAGATTGCCCGGTAGGGCCGGTTACTCCGGTAGGGCCAGTTATCCCAGTTCCTCCTACTCCGGTGGGTCCAGTTTGCCCGGTAGGGCCGGTTACTCCGGTAGGGCCAGTTATCCCAGTTCCTCCCACTCCGGTAGGACCAGTTACCCCCGTAACTCCTGTGGGTCCAGTGGGACCAATAACTCCAGTGGGACCGGTCAATCCAGTTCCTCCCACACCGGTAGGTCCGGTAACGAAACTGGCAGCTCCGGTCGGTCCAGTTGGGGCTATTGTACATTTAGAATCGCATGATTTGCATTTACCCATGGTATTTTAAAAATACCATAAAAATATTAACTGAATTAAAAAAATGAGTGATGGGAAGATATGGTTTTGTTCTTATGGTAATAATAGATTTAAAAATAGTATAGTTAGAATAGCTAGGGAAGCTAAAAATTTTGGGTTTGATGAAATTAGAACCTATACAGCAGCGGATTTACCGGAAGAAATGAGGAAAGATCCAGTGATGAAATGTCCTCGGGGAGGGGGCTATTATATTTGGAAACCTTGGGTCATTTATAGAACTCTGGAGCAAATGGAGGAAGGGGAGATCCTCTTTTTCCTCGACGCGGGATGCACTATTATGCATGGTGAGAAGGCCAAAGATACATTCAAGGGTTATATCGAAAAGTTGGAAGAAGTACCTATATTGTCTTGTTTAACGGCTAAGAGACCCAGGATATCCGGATTCGTAAGATTTTACGAATACCAATGGACTAAAATGGATTTATTTAATCATTTAGATGCTCACGAATTCAAAGATGAAATTCAGATATGCAGTGGTTTCTTGGGTGTGCGTAAATGTGAAGCTGCCATGGAATTCGTAGCTAAGTGGCGTGATACAATGAGAATTTCTAATTCTCATATGGCTCGCGATTCACCGTCCGTAATTCCCAATTATCCAGATTTTAGGGAGCATCGACATGACCAAAGTGTGTTGAGTTTATTAGTCAGAAAACATAATTATGGAATTCTAGAGGACCAACTCCTCACTTACGATCATGATAAAATAACATATCCTTTTTGGGCAACTCGATTGAGATGCTAATTTATCGGTGGTTTTAGAAACAACTGAGTGACAGTAACGCTGAAGTAGAGACTGCAAATAAGGTGGTTGTAGAATTACCATAAATTGAAATATATTAGTTAATATATTTTTTCAAACACGTATCACCAGCAGAATGTTTGCACTGCCTAACTTCAAAATAATAAACAGAAGCTGTGAAACCTAATTTATCGTAGGTTGCCAATTACATATTTTGTTCATATCATCCGAAGTAAATATAATTTCATCTTTGCTAATTGGCCCAAGATATATTTGATTATTTATCTTGGGTATCATACTGGTATTACCGAGTAGAAATTTAGCATTTTTGTTCAATTCATTATTAAGAAGATCACCGTGAAATAGCTTTAGTATCCCTACATTATTATTGGATTGAGGCAATGCCAGCTCGGAACTGTGATCGCTTTTTCTGATGTTATTTAGTCGTATCTCATCAAAGATAAGTTGCTTATTTTGATACAGTTTATGTCCGATATATTGAGTATAGGCTAAACATTTATAACAACCATGATATTTAATAGGAAAAACATGCTGAATATAAGAATAGTGATAGATATCACAATCTAAATCAAACCCAAAAACGGGCCAAGCTTTTCTTTTATTCTGAGAATGTTTTTGTGCCACTTCTGCAATGTGCCACGCCCCCCATTTAGTACCATCCTTGCGATAAAAAGTTCCGTGAAGTGGCGCATAACAATCTAATATTTCCCTAATTTTCTCTGCTACAGTTATATTTTGGGTTATTTCTGGGCTCAGCTCTAGCTCAATATCGTCATCGATAAAAATATAGTAGTGATAAATTTTCGGCACCCTCTCATATAATAAATTCTTCCCTTCGCTCAATGTGATATTTTTCGCGTGGAAATCGGCTAGCGGATCTTTATCCGTGTACCAATTAAGCCTGTAAAAGTCGCTAAATTCTGTAGTGAATTGTTCTTTGTGTTTTTTGGTCAAAGCCTCGCCAACATATTTACCCTGTTCAAGAATACAGAAAGTTTTAGTTATTTGTTCCTCACTCATTTTTATGGTTTTGATTATTGTTTATATTATCAATGTATTTCCATAAGAATTCGTGAGATGTTTTGTTCGTACCTATACAACATTGCCTAATGTTCGCTGAATTTGCCTTCATAATCTCCCTGACCACTTTTGCGGGAGGGAATTCTTCAATGAGTTTACCATCTAAACTGTATTGTCTGGCTTTTTAACCACTTTTCTGTTTTTCCTGTATGGAAAACAACAATAACTAATTTGTGTATGAAAAAATTGGTCAATTTTCTCCCGTGGTATTTTCAATATCATCTCGGAATTATTACTAATACTAATGTTAGACCAATTTTAGTTCAGGAACTTAATATTTTGACCTCGATGGTTTTTGTGTGACGCAGGATATCTTTGGATGGATATTCGATTTTTTCGATGTCCTTATATGCTTCCACAAGCATCTCGCGCATTTCTGACCATATCTCTCCCGATTGAGAAAGCGCGGACGATCTGCTATTTATAAACTCTGTCTCTCCTATTCGGGTAATACATCTTAAACTATGACCGGACCTTTTGTCTTCTTCGTAGTAGGTATATTCCACCAGTCCGGCTTTGCACAATCTGTAGATGATGGCGTCTATATTGTAATAACCAAAAGTGGCGCTTATACGTTTAACAGTTTCATATTTTGATATGAAATTCATTATCTGATCAATATCGAATTTCTCAAAGTGGGCAGCGAAACGTTTTACGATGAGTGGATCGGGCCCACCGGGATACTCTCTGTGAACTAAATTATATTCCGAGTCAATATCGAAAGTGCAATACAATACTTTCCCCTTATGTTGAAAGCAAAATACCAAACTCCTCCCTTGTGGTCCGAGAGCCATAAATTGCCCAAAAAAATCTCGGATGCTCTGATCATTGATAAGCGTACCATTTCGGCGCTCATTCAGTTCTAATTTTAACATGGGTTCTGGTTCATGTTTCACCGGGGCAGGTTTTCGCGTTCCGCATTTTTTGCAGCGTGATTTTCGACCGAAAATGATATATTCGCATTTGGGACAATACCAATCACCCCTCGATTTTCCAAATTTAGATATCTCTTGTACTTGTGAGTCCTTGTTGATAATTTCTTCCACAGTCTTAATTTTTAATGGTACTGCTCGGTTGTCAAAAATTTCGCGATCCAGGTACATCTTGGGTAGCATATCTTCAGGCTTCCAGTTCGTTCTTAGTTTCTCGAAGTCAGCTTCAGTTTGATATTTACCCTTGTTAGAATACGATTGTACTGTTTCTCCTGTGGGCAAGAATACAATTTGGGCGACGCGTCTTTCTACTATCAAAGGTATATGGTAATGTTGGGAGTTATTTCTAATTTCCATGGTCCAGCGATTTACGTATCCAACATCGCCCCATCCTGAACACGAACATGTTTCGAGAAAATTCCTTCCTATTGAACTTCTAGATTTCATCATGGTGGTGATATTATTTCTTCCTCCAATGAATTCATTGGTATGACACAAGATTGATCCTCCAGGGCAGATAGTGATTACGTGATCGTCGTCATTTATGTTTTCGCATTCCTCTCCAAACATCGGATGGTTTTCCCCTCGATCTCTCCATTTTATCGCTTTCTTCAATTGCCATATTGATTTAACATCTTTCTCAGAATACGGATTGTAATAATTCTTAACTGGCACGGCACATTCAAAATATTCCATACCTAGAGTCACATCGTAAGATGAACTGGATAAATTATTTTTGACAAAAGGAGTAATAACAATATTACCTTTCTCAATTTCATCCAAGATTTGTTTATCTGATAATGCCATTTTTATTAGCAGCTATATCCTTATGACCTGTGGAATGATTATTATAAGAATGTTTTAGTTAAAAAACTAAATTGATATTAAATCAATTTAGTTTTTTAACTAAAACATTCTTATAATAAGTGTAATTAAGAAGAATGACCGACGGGATTTTGGAATTTTTGATTGCTAATTGCTATGCTGGGCAGAAAAGAACTGGTAAAAGAAAGCAGTTTGTGTTTTTGAATGGAGAGGAAGTTTGGAAGGGTCCTTATAAACAGGATAAAATTGATACTATTATGGAAAGATCTGCAATTTTTAAGAGCTGGAAGACTCCCTTGGTTGTGCATCCTTTGAGAGTTGAAGGGGAATGGATAGTGTTTCCTAATATTACACGAGAATATCCTATTGAAAAGAATTTTTTGAATGAAGAGAGTTATAGCGAATATAAATATTGTGTGGCTGAAAGGAGCATTGTAGATAAGATGAACAATGTATTACTTAAAAACAAGTGGATTTATGATATTCCCGAGCTAGTAGAAGCATGTGTTCACATGTGGTTGTTAGGTGTGGGCGATGTAGGAATGTTTAATGTTCTGATAGATCAGCAGAAACAACTAATTCACGTGATTGATTATGAAGAGTACGCTTCTAAGACTAGAGAGGGAGAAGTGTTCTATTTTTCTAAAGATCCTGCTGTCAAGTTTAATTGGTACGAGAATGTAGCCAGGCACTACGGTGAAGTGGCTAGAAGATTGGAAAGATTAAGAGAATTATCCCCCGATTTGAGTGTTAAGATGACATGCGCTATTGAGTTATTGAATAAACACGGAAGAGAGGGGAAACTGTCTCTGGATGTTAAGATGAAAGAAGTGAAGGAAGTAACGGAGAAAATGAAGGGATTGCAAGTAAGCAATAATGGACAGATGGAATGGCATGGGATGTTTGGAAGTACTATCACTTATAGTGGTTATAAGATGGATGTTATGAAGTCCGGAATACAGAAGTACATCAGAAGAGGGATGGTGGACAAGGCTTTATATTGTGGATTTGAGATGTTTAGACTAGGCGAAATTGGCGGAAATGCGGCCGTGACTAATTTATTTAATAGAATTAGAATAATAGCCGCTGAAGACGTGGGTGTGGCGGATTTTAGTGTAGTCATTGCAGTTATAGATTATGTGAACCGAGGAGAAAGAAATCCGGCTATTCTGAAGGGTATGATTAAGGCTTTAGCTGAATGTAAGAAAACTCGAGTGGGAAGTCATTTGTGTAATGTTTATAAACGGCCAGAGTCTAGGGAATATGCTAGGTCCAAAGGCATTCTGATAGATAGTGATTACGCCGAGGAAGATGAGAAGTTTATAGAACAGCACAAAAACGAGCAACCCTTTAAAGATGTAGAGAATGAAGACTTGAAAGGATGTGCATTGATATTCTATAAGAGGCTCTTGGATAGAAATTTTAATGCTGTGACTTGGTGGGGATTCTTTGAGCATTATGCAGCTACTGATAATTTAAAGATAAAGATGAGAGATGCATATTATGATGGGAATAAATGGAGAAAGAGTAGCAGACCTATTAGTATTCTATTCGATGTGTTGGATATGTTTGTAGATAAGAATGCAATGAATGTGATAAAAATGGCTTGTTTTAGTATGGCTGAACCTAAGCCTACCAAGAATAAACCGAATCCTAGAAATGATACTAAATACATGCCCGTTTTGTCCATATCAGCCGCATTGTTTGATGTGAAGTATGAGTATGTGAGCATACCTGGTGATAATTCTGGGTTGAAGAATTTACTATCTGGTAAGTATGAGTTGGAAGTGGATGATTATGTTATTGATAAGCATACCTCGGAAGGCGCCCAGAAAGGAAAGACTAGAAAAGATTTTGTGAATGAAGGCGCAGTGGTTTATCCTGAGGACATGAGATTTCATTTTGATCAGTTAGCGGACGTTTATATGGGTTGTAAGAAGTTCTAAAAAAGATCCCCAAAGGGTCGCCAAAAAAATTTGCATTATTAATTAATAATGCAACAATATTAATAAGGTAATTCCTCCAAATCAGATATTTCAACCCGACACATTCTCACAAAGTATTTCCCATCTCTCCAATAATCAATAGTTCCTGGTAGTAAAGTTTTAGTGCTATGCAACTCTCCTCCTTCGTAATTGTGAATTTTTACTAAATTTGTTGCCTGTTTCATTGCATCGTCCTTGTGGTTATGATGGGCAACTCGAATTTCAGAATCATTTGGAAGTTTATATGTAACCATATAAATTGGGTCCATCGTGGATTCTTTTATCATGCTCGTGAAAAAATAATAACGATTTTAATATATCAATTGATATATTACATATGTAAAATGGGACATTGGAGCCTTGGAACGCAAAAATATGATACACTCGCAGATATTTCCGCGCAAAAGGCTACGCAGAGTTGCCCTTTTCCAGTGCGAGGGAAGAAAGAACTATCAGTGGATCACCATCTACTTCACACGACTCACTTTTTGAGTACAAAAAGATTAATAATAAGTCAATTTTAAGATCACCCTTTTATGTTCCCAGAGGACGGATCAATAAATTCGAGAGCGCGTTCCCCATGGGTGGTGTGAAATTTGGTAGTGGCCGCAAAAAATTCAACATATTCGCGGGCCGATTCGTCCGGAAGAATTATCTTGCCCTTGGTATCGAAGGATCCATCGTTCCTATGACTATGTTCCAATGATAATTGTAATTTATTTCTTAATTCGTGGTATTTTTTGTAATCAAGCGTCGCGAAGACAGGGTGTGGAGATGGTATTTTACGCAGACGAAGTAAAGGTTTGGTCTCGTTACCGCCACTGTCTTTCGATTCTAAATATTGGTAGAACAATTTGTTGTATTCTGTCATTATATCCTTTAGATTTTGGTCCGATATCTCCTCTAACTTATATTCATATATTGGATCATCATCTATAATTAAACAATAATGAACATTGGTCTCAGGATATTCGTCTTTTTCGAGCCCTGTTAGAAAAATAAGTTGATCAACGCGAAGATCCCAATCCTCGGTCGAAACATCTTCAATACCATTGATGAATTCAATCATGATTGATATCTAATTTTTATTATATTATTTAATATAATGATGCTCACGGCGGGGCTTGAACCCGCGATCTTTCCCTATCTCAATTATATAAGAGGAATGCCCTAACCAGCTAGGCCACGCGAGCTCTATCATTGATAGAGCTCTCTTTTTTTCCTTTAAAAATAAGTTATTTTTATATACTCGTATGACCGCACATGCCTTTTCTTAAAAAGAAAATTATCCTTTTAAGGAGGCGACGAATTGCAAACATTGTCAGGAATAAAAACTCTCTCACTGAAAGAATCTCTATTCTCGACATTTCCTACAATCTTCGGCCCGTTCATCTTATCGACACTTACCCATCGCTCTTTAAATAACAAATTATTCTTTTAAAGCGGATCTATTCATAGAATTTCCCCGCATATTTTTTCTAACTGGATCTGTTTTATTAAAATTGAAATTTTAATAATGCCATATCTTACCTAAATATCCTTCTCGCATTGTCCATAATCCCCATATTTAACATAATCTAATCTTTTTAATATATTGGAACCATCTTTATCTTTAGATGTAGCCAAATTATCTAAGTGCAATTTGGTATTTCGGAAGATATATTCCCTACTCTGTCCTGTCATGTCATGAAAAGGCTGATTGATTTGCCAATATCTTAGGGGAACGTTGTCGGCCCCTGTATTTTTGAGTGTATTTGGATTTTCCACCTTAGGAACAGGCTTGTTATTCCAGTTTTGATGACCAGCCACTCGCTCTGAGTTGATAATGTTATCGACCCAGGAAAACCCTAACCATCGAACCATGTCTTTTACTTTAGCATAATCATCCTCGAACATTTCTTCATATTTAATCGGATAAATATTGGGAAATTGTTCCGGATTGTTGCGAATATTTAACCAAATTTCAGCTAGAGCACAATAACTACCTATGCCATATCTATCTACGTAAGCCTTAGTATAATGAGCTTCAGTCTTAAATCTTTTTCGGTAGCTCCCGAAACAATCCCAAGGATTTTTGAGAACAAAAATCACCTTAAAGCTCTTATAATTGGTAATATTCCTAGGAGTGAAAGGTGATTTAACCACAATGGCTTTATGTGCGGTATCTTCTATCTTTTTAAGAAAATGATTATAATCGATCCCCATTATCGCGTCTATTTCATGTGGATGGTCATGGACCCCGTTAATATTACCAATTAATTTTCTAACTACGGTAGTACCACCGTGGGGTACGCCACAAACGAGTATGAATTCCTTTTTATCAGCCATTTTATAAATATTAGCTAATATTTATATTATTTAACATATTTCCAAATAAAACCACGAGAAGTTTTCTGTTCGCTATTGCAACATCGTTGTATATTTCTCATGGGTATTTCTGTCGCTTATCCTGTTGTCCTGGAGGAAATCGTTAAATATCTTATGTGATAAACTAGGCATTGAATGTATTAGATCTGAGCAGATAAACAATCCTTTCACTATCGCCAAAGTATTCAAAAAGAAAATGATCTAATATCAAAATATTTAAAATATTTAAAATAAAAATGGATAAGATTAATGTACTATGCTTACATGGTTGTTGTCATGACGAGACCCTATTTCGCTCTCTCCTAAAATCTCTAGTCAAGAAAGGTAAGAATGTATCTTTTCATTTTCTTAATGGACCATATGATCACCCTGATGGCGGAAAAACATGGACCGATCCTCCGTTAAAAGTGGAAGAGATTTGGCATAATGCAGATGGTACTCGAGAAGATGTCCGTTATGCTATTCCGGGGGTAAAATATGATGATACCATTCTGACAAAAACATTTTCCATGATGGATGATTATATCCGGGAACATCACATAACTGTATTATTAGGATTTAGTCAAGGAACTTTTGCGTGTTATGAATATATGCGAAAGTTCCTTGACCCTGTTATCACTAAAATCGTGGCGATGTCAGGCTACACCTTCGATAAGGGAATATTCCCACCTTTGGATGTAGAAATATTAAATGTGGTTAATCCGATGGATAATGTTGTACCAAATTCCTTAGCTTATTCTAACGAGGAGAAAACCATGACACTAATCCATAATGACAAGGAATTAACTGCTCCGAGTCGAGACGGGCATAAATGTCCCCATCGGGCCGCGCACATTCGAGCTATATTGGACTTTATTAATAAAAAGATCTAAGCCTATACCCTGGTGGAATTTAAAATTCCTAACTATGATCGTTTATCTTCTCATGCCGTTCGATACAGCATTATATGTCATTTTAAAAATATTAACTAATATTTGCATTTTTCAGAAAAATATATCACAGCTACTTTGCGAATTGGTCTAATTGATGGAAAAATCAGAAAAACATCCATTAAATCTTAATGATGACGAGCGCGTATCCCATGATCAAGAAACAAAATGTCCTCCATTTCGAAAGATAATTTATTATATAATTTTGTGGGGGGTAGGCATTATGTTGATAATTTTCACGATGGGCATTGGGTCTCATATTTTGGCCACTGGCCCCAAGTGGAGGCAGAGATTGGTTCAAGGTATTACCGATCAAAATACGTATTGTTTCGGTAAAGACACACTTAATACTTATGGCAGTCTATTATTAGTTCCTAGCATATGCCAAATGGCTATTTTATTCTTTTCGTGTTGTTGTGGAAAATGTTTCTCGGAAGTATTGATATTTATCATGGGTCTATTAACATCCACGGTGACATTGGCGGATGGAATCGCATTTTTGAAATTAGCTAACGAAAATAGAATAATATCCACAACTCAATGTCCAAGTCACTACAAAGGCAGAGCAGTCCGCGTAGATGGTTTTTTCTTGACTCCAATGGCTATCCTTATGATTATTTGTAGCGTACTTTATTCGATGGTAATTGTGAGATCGATGTGGAAAAAACGGAGTGAATGTGAGGCTAAATGTGGAGATAGTTCTTATGTTCTCGTATAGAAATGTTTGTACATATATGAAGCATATTAGGCTTTATTGATAAATAAAAGCACATCCCATACTCGGGTATAAATATATAAAAAATGGGTAATTCTGAATACAGTAACGTCGATTATAAAAAAATATTAGTTAATATTTTAAGCTTTGAACACTATGTATAAAACAAAAATTATTCAAGGTCCATTATTAAGATCCTTTTTTCCGAATAAACATCTCCAGACCAATGCAATGTTTCTTTAGGAAAAACGACAGCGTAGCCGATTTTCGGGGAATAGGAAATAATACCCTCCGGAGTTTGTAAATATAACTCTCCACCTTCAGGTTCGTTCAAATATAACAATACGGTAGTATCAGACAAATTAAAAGAAGATTTATCTTTGTGAGGTTTCACAAAGCCATATTTATTAATATAAATCCTAACAGCTGGTTTTACCCTTTTGTTAGGATACAACAGATGGAGACGATTTGTAATTTCCGGTATTTGACTCATTCCTATCAAAGCCATTTTCCTTTCCCCTCTTGCCAGTCCATCCCGGTTAGCTTCAAAAACAACATCAGATAAAATTCTTCGATTTAAACTCTCAGTTTGCTCTTGTTCTAAAACTTTGATAAATTGTATCTGGGACATTTAAATATTTCAACTTTTAATTTACACTTGAATTAATGAAAAAGATCAATTTTATTACGTGGAAAAAATGAGCAATATCAGGTTAGACGAATAGATAATAATATTATCTATTAAAATGAGCAGTATCAATCTAAACGAATTAAAACCTTGGGAATTTTTTGGCATCTACAACCCAACTTTATACAATGGTTTAACCAGTTCTATACTCAATTCGTATTCACAAACTTCGTTTGGATCATACAGCGGTGCTGGCAATAATCTATCAAATCCTACCTGGGGAAAAGCGGGTGAAATATTAAGGAGAGTAGCACCACTAGATTATGGACCAGGAGATTTGGCTATTAGAGGGAGTACTAATCCTAATCCGCGCGTTGTTAGTAATTTAATTTGCCAAGGAGCGTCAGTTCCCAATGATTTGGGACTTACAGACATGGTTTGGTTATATGGGCAGATCACAGATCATCTTTTAGACCTCACACCCACACAAGATGGTGAAAGTGCTGAAAAGCTTCCAATAACTACCCCACCGGATGATACATATCCGGGATTAACTATTCCTTTCACTCGATCAATATATTCGGGAGAATCGAATGTTCGCCAGCAGCCCAATGATATTTCTGCGTTTATTGACGGTACAAACGTGTATGGACACAGCACGACTAGGGCGTATGCTCTGAGAAGATTAGATGGTACGGGAAAACTCAAAACCACCACCGGTGACACCGGAGAAGTGTTATTACCTTACAACACTGAAGGTCTTCCCAATGCCACACCTCCAGGATCAACTCCTTCAGATTTCTTCCTGGCTGGCGATGTCCGCGCCAACGAGGTTGCGACTTTAACCGGTATGCATACCGTCTTTGTTCGAGAGCATAATCGATTATGCGACAAGATAGTTGAGAAACAACCATCTCTGGCTGGTCAAGAGGAGTTAATCTATCAGAAAGCTCGAAGATGGGTGGCCGCGTTCATGCAAAATATAACCTTTAATGAATTTATACCGGCGTTACTGGGAGGAAAAGTTATTGCTGGTAGTTATGATAAAACGGTCCAGCCGGATATTGCCAACGAGTTCTCCACTGTAGGCTATAGATTGGGCCATACTATGGTGTCTTCCGAGGTGCAACTGGGAAATAATCCTGGCAATACTATCATGGTCAGGGATATGTTCTTTACGCCCGGTTATGTTAAAACTAACGGCGTTAATGATATGCTTTACGGAGCTACCCAACGACCCATGCAAAATATCGATGGAATATTAGTCGAAGATCTTCGCAGTTTTCTATTCGGACCTCCCGAAGGAGGTATGATGCATGATTTAGCCGCTCTAAATATACAACGTGGTCGGGATCATGGTATTCCGGGATATAACGCAATAAGAAAAGCCTATGGGTTAAGTACATTCGTTTCTTTTGATGACATTCCTACTTCGTCTTCTAATAGAACTAAATTAGCCGCTCTATATGATTCACCTGATTCGATTGACCCATGGATCGGGGCCATAATTGAGAATCATTTGCCCGGAGAGGCCGTGGGAGAATTAGTACATGCAATTTTGGTTGAGCAATGTACCAGATTAAAACGTGGAAATCGTTATTGTTTCGAGGAAGATCCAGCCTTTACTGGTCCTGAAAGAGTCCAGATTAGATATACTAAACTGTCCGATATCATGAGCCGTAATACCAGCTATACTTTTCCCGCGAATGTTTTCCGATTGAATTAATATCTATATTAACTAATATAGACGTTGAAGATATTTTGTTCCAAAATATCTACTGTTTCGCTTCCTCATCTTATCCCTGTTTGAAGAAATAATCCCATATTCGGTCCTCGTCATAAATCCGCGCTAAATCGTACAATGTTTGTATGTCAATGTCCACCACTGTTTCAATTGCATCTCGAATTGGATCCTTTGAATCTCTGTATGGATCCCATTCCTCTTCGAACTGATCCCCCAATTCATTCGCTATTCTATCCTGAAGTTCGTCAATATATTGCTGGCGATCGCTTTCTTCAGCCCTTTCCATAGTAGTTATCACAGGGGGCGCGATGGGAACAGCAGTGGGAACAGGAACAGCAGTGGGAACAGGAACAGCAGTGGGAACGGGAACAGCAGTGGGAACAGGAACAGCAGTGGGAACAGGAACAGCAGTGGGAACAGGGGAAGAAGATCTGCCCGGTGATGAAACTGGAGGAGGGACCGTAGACCCAATAGAAAATCTAATTGGCGATGGGACCCGAGAGGAAAACGAGGAAAATTTATATCCATTGAGTCTGTCAATTTCATCCGTGAATCCCCTGTTAGATTTTATCCCTGCGAACCATCTGATGTAGTCCATATCTCGACCAGATAACAATTCGCTAATATCACATTCGGGTGGATCTCGAGCGTTATTACATCTTCTTCTTATTACATCGATGAGTGTATCTCGCTCATCTTCCTCGCTTACTCGCGTATATATTTCAAGATAATCTTCTACATTATCCCGATCAAGACCATAGTCCCAATCAATTCTTCTTTCAACAACTGGAACATCAGCCCATTTAATCAACATTTTCTTGATATCGTTCTTAATATAATTGAATTCACTGATAGGATCCGAATAATATTCAGTATCACCTTTAATTTGATTGATAATTAACTGATAGACCAATTTTTCCATTTCATCTTCCTCTCGAGCTTGCGTGACTGAAGGCGATTTACTGGCTATACTAGGAGCTTTAGGTGTGGCAGCTACACTAGAACCCATTCCTTTAGCACTAGGGGAAGTTGGAGGTAAAAGTGCATTAGATGGCTGCAAAGAAACTCGACCTAACGAGGGGGGTCGGATGACTGAAACGTTCTGAGAAGGCCCTGTGATTTGAGTCTTCGAAGTAGATAATGCGGATACTCCCATTGTACCGAGTGGTACAATGGGCGGCCGGGTTGCGGCTGTGGAGGGGGCCGGTGATCTCCCAGCTCTCATCTTTTTCCTTGGAGCCACGCTCAATTTTGTATTAGAAGGTACCGTTGATTGGGTGAGACCCGGTTGGGTGAGACCCGGTTGGGTGAGACCCGGTTGGGTGAGACCCGGTTGGGTGAGTCTCGGTTGGGTGAGACCCGGCTGAGCTGCGGATCTACGGGCCGTATCTGCCATAACCCTCTGGCGAGGCGTTAGCATAGCACTTGTGATCGATGGAGTGGCTAAATTGGATTGGGTGAGGCCCGGTCTAACAACGAGTTGGGCAGTAGGGGTTACTGGCGAGGAATCTTGGCTAGTAATAAATCCAGACCGTCTGGCCGTTCCTCTAGATCTTGCTGATATTGATTGGTCGGGATCACGCGAAAAACTTTCAGCGACGGAAATAGGAGCAACAGGTACAACAGTATTGGGTGAGCCGTCTACACCCGAAAAAAACTCTCTTCTAGTGGGTGTAATCGTGGGAACTTGCTGAGATGCCAAAATTGTCGGTGATGGAGCTAAAATTGGAGCTGTCAAGGGAAATGATTGAACAGAGGGCACCTGTACATCGACACCAGCCTGAGGTGATGTTCTAGATATGGATCTTCTACCTCTCCCAGAACCTGTGGAATACATTTTAACGAATCTCGAAATATATAACTACGATCTTTTATAGAGGATATAAAATAAAAAGATGGGTCGTTGCTGTCGAAAAAAATGCTATTGTAATCCATGCTGCCCATTCCCTTGTTGTTCCGGTCCCACTGGACCAGCCGGTACGGCCGCTAATACGGGAGCTACAGGACCTACTGGACCGGCTGGGAATACAGGGTTCATCGTTCCTGCTGGCTCTGTGCCTGTCGCAGCCACATGTTTTTTTGATGGCATAACCAGAACAGTCAACACATCTGCGTTAACAGCGATAACACCTGTTATTACAATCCCGGCTGCTCTTATGGCAACTAATGGTGCTGTAGCCGTAATTGAATGGGCTCTTAGCACCCCCAGTGGCGGATCGGCCACACGTGATATTATGCCCACCATTTCGAATGGTTTTACTAATATTTCCCTAGGAAGTTTATTGGCCAATTTTAGCAATACTATTAATAGTGTTGGGGGTGCATCTATAAGGATTTCACTTACGCGAACTAGTGCATCTACTCTCACAGCTAATCTATTTATCGGAATTGGCAATCCCGATAGCGCTTCGGGAATTGGATTGTCATATACAGGTGGTAGTTTTGCCACTGATATAACTGTAACCATGCAATTGGCTAGTGCTGCGGGTCAGATAGACCAAATATCAGCATATATGCGCGTTAATTCCACTGCTACACAAATCATTTAACTGAAAAATAATAATTCATTAAAACGCGTGACGTGGATTAGAGAGTGAGAATTGTGTCTATTTCTCCTATGAATATAGGGAATGTGATGCGCTTGAATCAAATAAACACCAAGTTTCTTAGTTTGGTCGATTTAGAGGGACGAGGGGGGGGGGGTGGAAACCAACCAGCTCAGCAGTATCGCTTGTGAAGGAATTAATTCTGTTACTGGAATTCCATTCTCCCGCATTTATGGGGATTATCTTCATGAGACTCTGGAAGAAGATCAGTACAAATTAATCGAGCTCGAAATTGATGGGGTAAGAGCCACATTATATCAGGGCTTCGTTGATTCTTTCTCCGATTCCCCTAAAGGAGATTTAGTTTTGAATAAAAACCTGGCTTATCGGGTGGATCATTGTATTAATTATTTTTCTATGCCCGACAGACAAGAATACTACTCCAAAGGAACCAATATTGATTCGCTCAGCTCGAGCTGGGTAGCATTTGTTGATTATTACAAGAGTTCAATGAAAGTAACAATTAGCGAAGATGGCGATGAATATGAAATATATCCATTCTATGATTCTAATTAAAAAAATATTAACTAATATTTTTTAATTCTCAGTACGCAATGGACAAAAATCTTCATAATCAGTCATATCTTCAGTTATATCTCTATACCATTTCATAAACTGTCCAAAAACCGGATTAACTGGTGTCCCCTTAGGATATACATCCCAGGGCTCATTGGGTTTTATTTCTAGCGGTACGGCCTCCCCGAAAACATACCATTCATATTCTTTCAACATAAAAATCCCATGCGGATTGTCACCCGGAAATCCATGATAGACCGTGTAAATTTTTCCAAAGATATTAACTTGGAAAATAGAGTAATCACAATCCTCGAGAATTTCTGCTATCGTTTGGTCCTCTTCTTCAGAAGTTCTTTCATCTCCCGACAAGGAGATATCTAATCCGTCCATGGAAAATTCAGGCGACATTTCACGCCAATCGTTCACCGTCATTGGTCGAATAGAAACCAGTTTGATCGAATCTGCCATTGTGTCGCTATTAATTTTATCAATTGAAATAAAATATTATTTCAATTTTGAAGTAACTATGGGGTACTCACAATGACAACAAAGCTCCCAGGAGGTAAGGATACTTCGATAAGAGAGGCTTGTATTGGTAACAGGAAAATGTATGGATTTATTTGGAAATATGATTAATCTGAGAGTTTCGAATAGATTTATCTAAAATTTTCTTCAAAGGTGTTAATTAGGCATAAATAAAATATGTCCGATGGTGTCGCGTTAGCCGGGGGTGCTTCCTTGGGAGCGGAAGCTTCTGCGATAGAAGGTGATATATTAGGTGTTACGGATGCGGGTATTGGTACTACAGGAGGAGAACAATTAGATGCTTCTGTGGAAGATGCGTCTACGTCCCAGGAACTGAATGAGCAATTCGAAAGGCCCAAGAGAGAACCGAAGCGATTTAATATAGCCATAATTATAGCTGCCGCATTAATTTTCATAGTAGTTATAGCTTGGTTTGAATCAATTAGAATATGGCTTGAATACGCCTTCAATTCTTCCACAACTGCCCTTTTCAGGAAAGCAATCGGAGATACGATTTATGCCGTTACAGCTACTGTAATATCAATTTTTTTGATTTTTCTTCTCGTAAAGTTTTGGATTAAATAGATAAAGTTTTAGATTAAATAGAAATAATTATTTCTTATTAATTAATAAGGAATTTAATATACGAGCTCAGTTTTCTTATCCATCAGACCTATCACTTTATCTCTCCTAATCAATCTTTTGGCTATCATCGTATCGACCGCGCCTCCCATAGATGATATATCTCTAGTAATAACAACTATTTCATCAACATGCCAACCATAAAATTTTACAATCGGATCTTCATCGGATATAAGCAGTGGATGAATATATAAAATTTTAAACTCTTTTTTTTCTTCTTTTGTCATTAATCTATATTGTGCTCCCAATGAATGTACGAGAGGATTTTGCCATAACTCTTTATCGCCAAAATACCAAACATGTCTGGATATTTTCTGATTACCCGCTCTAACTATAGGGTGTAGATTGCTAAATAGATCCTTTGTCCGAGCGGGAAACTTCTTATCGCTAACGAATATAATATCTTCATACATCGCTCCTGGTCCTGATAAGTAATTCTTTATGGGTTCGGCAGTGGACTTATCTATCCGATAATTCTTATCTTTTTCCCGGCTAACATAGAATACTATGCCCGTGTATTCTTCTTTGCCAACTTTTTTGTAGATGTTCGATAGGAAAGATCGAGGTTGTGACATAGTATTTTTAGTACTCTTATGTTTGAAGGAGATGGTTGGATTTTGTTCGCCTTCGAGGGGATTGATCAAGTTATTCCAAAAACTTGGTTTTCTGGACATGGACCAATCCGTGATCCATTCATTGAATTCGGCCGGAGTGAATTGTAATATACCTTCTTCGGCCGAAATATCATATCCTCTTTCTCGCATCATAATGATCTGAGTCTTTTTTACCCTAAATAATTCATTTAATTCCTTTGGAATTCCAAAGGAATTATAGTATTTAGAATATCGCACATTATTTCCCAATGTATCATCGTCAATTATCACATCATTATCGAATTTAAATTCGTAATATTCTTTGGGATTCATATAAAGGATCTTCAGTTCATCATCTGATAGGGCAATTTGATCACTCTGTTTCCTCCGTATTTCATTTTTCTCATCCTCGAGAGCTTTTTTAACATAGAGAGGGACGCCATCGCTATCATTATCTTTTCTATCTTCCGGAATGAACTCGTTACTTTCCATGTCAGACATATCTATTTTATATATAAAACTATTTCTTACCATCATTTACCGCCGTTGACCTCACGATAATCCTCTTGTTTATCATTTCACCAACCATCATATTCATTTCGCTGATATTTCTCCTCACCACAACAATGCTACCAACTTGCCAACCATAATATCTCACCACGGGATCATCCTCGGATATTTGCTCTATGTGTTTATATTTTCTCTTGAAATCACGCACGTCTACTTCCGGCATAAGAGTATGTTCAGGTACCATAACATGCTTGGTCACGTTCAATATCAAATCTTTATCAAAAAAGGTCCAACATTTGGTGTATCTTAAATCTGAGATGCATCTTTTGCTCACGACAGAAAAAGGTATCTTAGTTATAAGGATAAGTTCGTCGTATTTGATGCCAGTGCTAATACCTTCGGTCATGACTACTATAGCATCGGCAATTACTTTAATTACCTGTTGACCGCCCACTTGATCTATGAATAATACTAAACATCTTTTATTATTTTTGATGTAAACATTACCCAACAATGTTCGTTTAGTATATTTGGCATCTTCTGGCAAATTAATCATATCAAGATAGGGGGCCCACTCATTGGTAACTTCTCTGCGAATCAATTGATCCAAATAGAACAAAAATTGGTGTTCCGTCATTGATAGTATATCTTTTTCATCATTAGAAATAGGATATCCTCTATCTCTCATCATCTCTATCTGAGTTCTCTTGATATCAAACAGACTAAAATTAGCTGGTCTAATAAAAGACATCGATTCCATAGTGATATTTTATAGATAAAAATGGGTCTCTCCACAGGTGGTATTGTAGCTATAATAGTAATAACACTATTTATCTTAATTTTGTTATTATTGATTATCATTTTTATTATTGTTTACTGTGGGAAAAAAGATCTTAACGGTGAGTGTAAAAAATCTCGTGATTGTAAATCGGGATATATATGCTACCGGGGAGAATGCAAAGTGCCACTGGGGGAAAATTGCGATGATGATGCTGATTGTGCTCACAAATTAATTTGTGTTAAAGGTGTGTGTAAGAGGAGAAAACGCAAGCAGATGAACGTTAACAACGATGGAGAAATCGAAATAGATACCATTGATAGCTCAGTCTCGATTAAACATGTACAGCCCGGACGTAAACCTGGCGATGCCGGAATTGTAGTTGGTGTTAACGGTGAAGATAATAGAAAAAATTATGTTGAAGAAAAATGGGTGCCTAAAAACAAAATTTATCAAAAAGATCAGCCCAAGAAAGAGCTGTATATCGTGGATATATGCAATTATTCAAGTTATGCTATCTATTTGATGAGTGATAATTCATTCGTAGTCTCTGAGAGCGGAAATAACAGAAATGTTAAATCTGAACTTGATATTTCATCTATAAATAATTTCAATGGATATTTACATGCCATAGGAAACAACAGATTATATTATTTGGATAACAATACCTTAGATACAGATCAATGGGGATGGATTAGGGTATCCTGGGCCCCTCATGACATTGTGGATATGAGCATTCCTCATGATAAATCATTCATCTGGTTACGAAATAAATCCCACGGATATTTATATGATCACAGTGGTCACTTAATAGAAAAAGTGGATAATCCATATCGCAGAGTCTATGGTGTGGATAGACATAATTATGTTACTTTCGATAATAATGGAGATGCGATTGTCCAGCCCGGTCACGAGCCCATCCTTGATGTAAAGGACGCTGTAATAGATCATAAAGGAGAATTATTCATCCTGGACAATAAAGACGAAAGATATCGAATGATAAGATTGGTTGATTGGAAAGGGTTCTATATTCCATAAAAATTATATTAATTAATATAATTTTTTTAAAATAGGTCTCAGATTATTGTTTAAGAAAATAAAGCTCATCTTTTGACTTTTGATAAAAAACATGTTCTTCATCCTGGAAAGGCTGAAACTTTGTACATAAATGATGGTAGCGATCATTTGTAATAGGCTTAAGTGAATGATATATTGTAATCACCCTGATTACAAGATACTTATTCTTAGGAACAAGTCCCAGAAAGTGTTGCACTTGATCCTGGTAAGTAAAATTATGATGAACAATAACTTTTAAGTTTCCCCTTATGGCTTCACACACTCTCCAAAAACATCTGCGAGAAGCACTTTCAATTTTAGACCCGGAAGGGCAAGTTTTTGACCAATCAAGATAATCATCGGGAGACATCACAATATAGCCGAATTTGCGCCCGAGAAATTGTGCGACTGTATCTTTTCCAGCTCCCGGGATTCCCCGGATCACGATCAACCGAGGAAGATCAAGGGAAAACCTTTCACTTGAAATAAAAGCCATGTTCAATTAACACGCTCGAAATGTAAGCTCCTATTTGAAGAAAAAGAAAAAATATAAACAATCAATTTCGATATCCAAACTTCTCTAAACAAAAAAATATTAGTTAATATTTTTTTTAAAAAGAATTCAGAGGAAAATTAATAAAACAAAACCTCTCCATTGTCCTTGTTGAAGGTCACTTTGCATTCCGAGGAATAAGTCTCGTATTTTTGTTTTTGGTTTTGGATAACTTGGGGGTGAATTTGTTTGTCCGGAGGGTATTCAGAGACAAGCTTCCAAACGGAAATTTTCGCTCTATTAGACATCTGAAAATAGGGATCCATTTCCCATTTGCAGCTGAAAGTATTGTGAACAACAACATTGTGACCTTGTTCGAGAGCCAGTTTCGTTTTGAAGATGCAATCTTCGTGAGCTTTGGGCAATTCATTGGGATTAAATTCATACTCCCCATTTCGGTAAAAGTAGTCATCGGCTGCAAAAGATTTGTAGCCATGATTTTCCTCGTACCAAGTAGCCAGGGTAGTTTTCCCGCTTCCTGAATGCCCTCTCAGGAGTAACAACTTGGGAAGTGGTGCCTTCCCAGCCTTCAAGTCCTTCCTTTCTTTCTTGGACATCCTGGCCTTCCTAACCTTTCCACTTCCATTGGAATGCCCAGATCCTGCATCAAATGAAGCCATCGCGAATCGTTCGGACAAATCTGACCTGACAGATTTCGAGTGAGAGATTTTACTTAAAATGAAAATGCGGTTTAATCAATTTCGAATATTCGAAACTCTCTGAAAAAAATAATATTTAAAAAATATTAAATATTATTCACTGAAATAAGATTTTTCTCTCATTTTTATCAAAAATCACGTCCTTCTCTGATCCGTGAGTTTCATAATAACGAGAATACGCTTTCATAATATGTGTGGGTGTATTTTTATCCGAGGGGTATTCGGAGGTGAGCTTGAAAATCTCAATTTTGGCCATATTTCCCTATTAGTATAAAATGGTACTTCTGCGCCACCAACATGTTCGTATATAATTTATATGCGATTTTTTATTAGAATTTAATTTGTATAAACTCGCAAAATATTGTCAACTTTTGCTCGACATTCGGGACACTCTATCTTCTCACACGGAGGTCGCCCCTGTCTATTTTCTCCAAGTTTTTTGGTACAAGTAAAACAGCAAATAAAGTGACCACAAGGATCGAATGCTATAGTTTTGGCCCGTTCACAACAAATAATACAATACTCTGAGTGGGGGCGGTCCGGTGATAAGGTAACATCTCGTGAAGAATCCACTTTGTCAAAACCTTTCGTACCAGTAGAAGCGGCGGTATAAGTGTTGGGTGGTAAATCTGCGGATAAATTTATCGCCATACCGACCGATCCAGGAGGTTCCTCCTGGATAGCAATCGCTCCGGGTTGCAGATTCATAATGCCAACCATCGGATTTGAAGAAATCGTACCATAGGTCCCAGAACTCGTAAATGTATTGTTGATCACACTGATCCCGGAAGTTTGACCGATATTATTTCCAATCCCATAGCAGTAGTAAACAGCTCCGTTGTTGGTAACCTCGCTGGTATGGTAGATTTTGTTATTCCCTTGGTTCATATCTGATATTTTATTATAATATCTTTTATTTTATTAATTAATTTCGATATCTAACCGATAGTACGGCCGCTCTGTCATAGGGCAAATTTTCATTAACATGTCCAATGGGATTGGACGTAACCACAGAACCGCCCCTTCTGTAGATATCGCAGACATGATGGGTATGACCGAAAATCCAAGCTGTACATTTGTCGATCAGCCAACCCAGGCTATTGGTATAAAATGGAGCTTCTTTTCCACCGATATGTTCCGGCCTTTGAGTTTTGTCGATTAGTGGAGCATGATGTGTTATTATTATTGGGGCGATTTCCTCGTTCCTAACGGCCTCTTTGATAAAATTAAGATGGTCAAAGTATATGTTGTTCCTGATCCTAGGGTTAAACTCTTTTATCCTTGAGTAATCATTATTTAACACTCCCTTTGGCACTCTGGACCACAGTGTACAACATATTAATTTAGGGCCATTCTTTTCCAATTCTATGATATCCTTCTGTGCAAAAATGATACCGTGTTTTTCACATAAAGATTTCATATAAGTTTCCGCTTCGGATATGGTGTCATATTTATTGCGTTTGTATTTCCAATATTCATGATTACCGGGTATATGGATGACCCGTTCAAAATTATCTTTGCACCAATCATAAAATCGCGGTAAATCTGGATGACGGCTAGGACATATGTCACCGGCTAGAACCAAATATGGCGCTTGGGGTTCAATCACATCCACCCACCAATCCCCATACCTATTTTTACTTTCCAAATGTAAATCTGATAAAAACTGAATGCGCAAGTTATCATTTGAAGTATCCATCTCTAACGAGGAACGTCTAACTATCGTCCATTTAATAAAAACCATATTATATAAAAATGAGTATATGGGATTATGATTATATCTGTTTATGTGGCAAAAGGGAAACAAATCAAGATCGGGTACTAATAAACGATGATATGATATTGGTCTTAGATGGTCACGGATATCGCAAGAATACTGATTATCCCTTGCACGTAGTAGATTTAGTAATTAAACACTTACCTGAGATGTTGAAAACGGCAACTGATCAATTGAAGCCGGATAGTAATCCTGATGAAATAACCGAGGTTATCAAAGAATGCTGTTTGGATATCGATGAGTTTATTTTTAATAAATACCAGAAGATTATAGGAGGGACTACTATGACGGGTGTGATCCTAATTCAAGGGAAAATTTTTATAGTCAATATAGGAGATTCAGAAACTGTCGCGATTAATGGGATAGTCCCAATAATAGCCACGGTTAAGCACAAACCTACAGATGTGGAAGAATCAGATAGAATAGTAAGTAGAGGAGGATTTATATCCTATCGGAGAGTAAATGGAAATTTGGCAATATCGAGGGTGTTTGGTGACTATGAGTTTGGGAAAATTAATTTAGATGGCAGTTTCAATGTAAAAAATCCCATATGGGCCATGCCTGATGTTATCCATTTAAATGAGAAATACACTAATATATTTCTCTATTCGGATGGTTTCGGTGATCACATTGATTTAAGTAGTTTAGTAACTATAGCATTCAAAAATAAAAATGATTATTCTAAGGAGAATAGCATGAGTATAAAATTGGCTCACGCAGTGTTAGATTTTTCTCACGACAATATCACGGTCGTGTCGATACAACCTAAAAGCGATGAATTTGCGGAATACCAAAAGGTTGAGGATAGCCTTCGATTGTCAGGCGAGAGTGGGGAAGAACACGGCCTGTGATTATATGATAGAAAAATATGGCTGAATAGAAGAAAAATTTGCCAGGCCTCTGTATGACATATTATATTACGCTCAAAGTGCGCGCGGATTCGAAAAACAAAGGGATTTTTGTTAATGAGTTTGATTTATTAAGAGAACATGGATTTAAATTAGTTAAAATAATTAGAAATGATGCCAAAATTGAATCAGGTCCTGATCATCAATCTGAAATGGATCTAAATGGTGTACCCTATCGACATGGGACGTATGGATTAATAATGATGGAACTAGAGAAGAACTATATAGTTCTTCTGGACTGTACAATCGAGGTTTGGGCCAAACATGAGTCGTTATAAAAAAATATTAATTAATATTTTTTTTAATATTTAGGCTTTTCCTGTTCTGTTTCGATGATATTTCTTAAGAGTGCATATAGCTCGGACTATATCCCAGTCAGGAATATTAAAGATATTTTCTTCCATTTCCAGGGAACCTGTGAGCATACCATGAAGAAGATATTCCTGATCTTCTTCGGTCACCTCAGATTCTTTTATCTTCTTGGAAGTGGCAGTTTCATGAATTAATGATACACTTCCAACCGTTCCAAACTTATTCTGTAATTCTTTTGATCCTTTAACGATCGCAAAGTCAAATGCTTGTCGGGACCTTTCCCAAAAATCTATAGCGAACGATTCAACGCAGGAAAATTGGCAAGCAAATACTCTTCTCTTCATATTGGGTCGGATTTGTCGACTGAAGTATTTCCAGTACCTTACATTAAGAGCTGGAACAGCCAAGTGCATAACCCACCAGAATTCTTCACCGAACAAAGCTACTACAGTCGGATGATAAACACGAAAATCTTTCATTACCAATGGTGTATCGGGTCCCGCGAAGAGATAAAACAGAACAAAAGTAGCTAATTCCACATATTCTCTTTCTGTCAGATCGTAGACTGATTTATCACCGGGTTGGTCGCAAATTTCCCTTGAATTTTCCTTCAGTTCATGGAAGTATTCGACTCTATCAGCGATCATAGGATTGTCATTCATTGCTTTTACACTCAAATCAAATAGTTTACTCACTGTCAGTTGATCTTGAGGAATTCCAATGGTCAAATCCTTAAGTTTACGATAGGCTTTAGCCGAACTGTCTGGAATTTTACCAATAGTTTGGGCAAACCGTGAAATCTCATATTCTCGGCGATCGGGTGCATACACGTACAAGCCGGAAATGTCAGCCGGTTTAATGGTCAGACCGTTTTTACACATAATTCCTTCATCAGTTAAATCTAGCTCCAATTCCTTTTTCTTGGGAATGTTAATTTTACCTAATGTCCGGGGATTACCCCGGCGCTTCCAGTGTAAAGTGAGCGGCATCCGTGTCATCGAAATCCATCTTTGTCCAAAAAAGTAAAATAAAATAATAAAACAATTTTAAGCTTCGAAATAATCAGTAGCTTTAACCAGAATCCATAATAAAATAATGGCCAATATCGTAACTGCTACAGCATAACAGAAATATATTAAAATTTCATTCCATCCTTCGAATAATGTCTTTATCAAGGTATTAAAGGCTAACACCCATGCACCGGCAACAGTAAATCCTAATATTCCGAAAAATAGTAACGCTATCTGTCTTTTATAAGAGAAAGGCTTACGTGAAGTTCTGCTCAAGTTTCTGAGGTTCTTCAGCATTTTGGATATCTATCATTTTATATGCAACAAAATAACATATTAGTTATTAGTAATGAATCAGGTTATATTGATCATAAATTATCGGTGATAGCATCGTATTGCCAAATTTAGGAGGTATTCATCTATTTACTTACCCTTTTTCAACATTGCGCGCAAATTGAACCTTATGTACATTGTTCGTGTTGAACCAATCCATGCTCATGTTCGGGAGGGGAATAGATACTGTATAAAGTCAATGGAATACCTGATGTGTTTCTTATATAATGTTCATTAAAAGGAGGTATAGTAATGACCATCCCATCCGATAAAGTATATACTTTATCGGATACAATAGCTTCCCCCCAACCTCCTTCCACCCTGATGAATTGGGTTCCAGAATGAGTTTCCTTAGGGATATCTTCACCGGGCTGTAAATTCATTAGAACTATTTGAATATTCGAATCCGTATATATAACTTTTCGATAATTGGCATTATCTTGAGTCTCCTTCTCTATATTAAGATACGAAGTGTTGGGCATTTTAAACGCACTGAAAATAATCCTATAATATTTTATTACTGTAAAAACTTGTCATGGACGACAGAGAATATTCTATTATTGCCTGGAATGTCAATCAATATGATAACAAAATTCATAAATGGTTAGAGGAGTACATCGGGGAAAACAATCCCGATATTGCTTTCCTCAGCGAAACTAAAAGATCCGCTTCAACGTTAAGCAAATGGCTGGAGAAATTCAATGGATATACATATATTATTAATACGCATAATCCCACTCATCACCACGGGGTCGCCATGTTAATTAAACGGGATGTAAAATACGTTCAAGAGGAGGTAAATTTAAATATTTCTTGTCGGGGCGATAACAAAGGGGAGAATCCAATTGATGGTCGAATCATTTCACTCAAACTTGAAGGTAAATATATGCTAGTAGCTACCTATGTTCCCAATTCAGGTTATGGTAGGAACCCGAAAAACTATGATTACAGGGTAAACTCGTGGGACCCTGCGCTGCAGAAATATCTGAATGAGTGTGATAAGATATATCCAACTATCTGGATCGGCGATATTAATGTAGCCCCCTTGGAAGAAGATGTTTCAAATCCAGTTAAGATGTCACAATGGCCAGGATTCACTGATACCGAAAGAGTATCGCTGGTTAAATTTCTAGGCAATGAATGGGTTGATATTTGGAGAGTCCAACATTTAAAAGAAAGATTATATTCATGGCGAGGAAATGCAGTTGAGTGTGATACCTACGGATTACGTCTCGACAGCGCCATTGTTAGTAGGAGATTGATGAATAGAATAACCAGCAGTTTTATGGTAACTGATTGTCCATTGAGCGATCATATTCCTATCGGAATTAATATTAGATAAAAAACTATAAATTTATAGTTTTGCAATTAGAATAAATATTTAACTTTTATTATTTACGCCGGGATCAATATTCCAGTCTATCTCTTCTTTACCCTGGGCTCGAAGCAATTCATTAATCTGACTGAAGTGTTTACACCCCAGGAACCCGCGATTCGCCGACAGACCCGAAGGATGTGAACTTTCTAATACTGGAGGAGATCCTTCAATTAATTTAGCTAATTTCTTGGCGTGATTACCCCAGAGTACATAGATACATTTAGAGTTAGCTTGCGCAATATCTTTAATCACCTTATTAATAAACCCGGCCCAAATATGTTTATGTGATCCGGCCTGATTGGGCTGAACAGTAAGACATGTATTAAGAAGTAATATTCCCTGTTCAGCCCAATGGGTCAAATCTCCATGGGCGAAGTTAGATATACCCACATCGCTTTGAATTTCCTTATAGATATTCTGTAATGAACTGGGAATTGAGTCGGACGGGCTGACACTAAAAGCTAACCCTTGGGCTCGAGGTTCTCCGGTGTATAACATTTGATGATATGGATCCTGTCCAAAAATCACTACTTTAACCTTTGAACGTGAGCACAGCTCAAACGCTTTAAATAAATTCACTTTCTTGGGAAAGAATTTTCCTTGATTCTTTTCAACGCCATCCAACAACTCCGATATTAATTCCAATTCATCGTCGGCATAATTAAACACATCTTTCCATGAAGGAGGAGGATATTTCCTAGCTATTTCGATTATAGGCAATTCTTCAATATTGTCAGGTTTTCGGGTGATTCTAATGACTCTTATTTTCTTAGGGATAATAGGAATATCGCTAGATTCCTGTCCTTGACTGTCCATTTATTTAAAATTGGTATTTTATTATAATCATTTTTAGATAAATGGATTCGCCCACAGTGGTATGTTTGAAGAGAAGTGGGGGTGTGATCGTCCAAGGTTGCGATGTTTACATTGGGAGAAGAATTTCTATGGGAGGATGGGATTTACCCGATACAATTTGGGCTAATCCATACAAAGTAGGAAGGGATGGTGATTTACATCGAGTTATCGAATTGTATCGAAATTATGCCCTAACTAATCAGTCCCTCCTATCTCAATTGCATACTCTTTCCGGTAAGACATTGGGATGTTGGTGCAAAGGCAAGAAAGGCCGTGAAATGTGTCACGGAGACATCCTGGTAGAGTTATTCAATTATTATTATGGTAAGAAATAAAAATCACATTTACCACTTTTCTCGAGAAAAGCAGAGAATGATCGTGTGAGGGTTGTATCATGATATCCGAACGGTGTTCATTACAATTTACGTCCTTTAAAAAAACCTTTTCTTGAGTATAAATTTATATTCAAAATAATAGTGCAAAATTTAGGGAGTTGGGCATAATTAAATTTCTCTAATTTCCGAGAGGATTTTGCCTGATGTTGTGTCCTTGTCGAAACGGAAATATGATTTAATTAAAAAGGATGATAAGGTCTTTACTATTGTTGGTTCTATAATAGTAAACCATTCGGTGATAAATACAACATCATTCTCGAACATGGAGACATGTATGTAATGTCTGAGAAAGCCGTTGGATCCGACTGGTTAAAGAGATCCATTCCGACCTTGAGACACGGGGCCGCCCCCGAGAAGATTATCTTTAAGGATTGGGACAAGAAATATTCCCAATAGATTTTTAAAAAATCTATTAATTAATAGGTTAATCATTCGGTATGTTTACAGATCCTTCTTCAGACGGCCAATTAATTCAGCCTTATTGCCGGTTTGTTTCAACCCCCTTTCTCTCAAAAAATCTTTAATTTCTTCAACAGTGTAATTATTAGATTTCTTGGTAGATCTGCTAGTCACCAAACGAGATTTAATAACGGGTGTGAGTTTATCGGCTCGTTTAAAACGAGGAGACTGAGGAGATTGAGCTCTGGCCTTTCTACCGTTACCAGTGGTTTTCTTGGGAGATTTGGCCCTCGCGGGAGATTTGGCCCTCGCGGGAGATTTGGCCCTCGCGGGAGATTTGGCCCTGGGGACTGGAGCTGGTTTATCCTCGATCCTGACTTCGAGGAGTCCATCGAAACAACATTTTCTCAATTTCCTCTGAAATCTCAAAATCTCTTCACCGCTTCGGGTAAAAACTCTAAATTTATACTTCCGGCGGGGAATCTTCAATGTTTCAGCAAAGCAATCTAGCAATTTAGCCACACTATCATCAGGGCCCATCGTACATTCGAAAGATTTCATAACGGAACTTCTTCTTCCCGATTCTGATAAAATAGAGTTATCATACATAATGGTATAATCACTGGGTCTTAAATAACCGCTCTCTGATTCGATGAAGTAATCAAAATAGATTTTGTGCCCTTCGTGTGTCTTAATAACTAAATTTTGCACCTGGTAATCTAAATCTTTAGTCAGATCATCCAGAAATTGATTTAACTTTCTGGATGGCCCCTGATATATCAATCCTACGCCGGACCTAGGGCCTACGTCAATTTCTTGGAGTACAAAAATATCCTTGTATTTGGATTTCGCCAAAACGGCTCTAACATCATTGTTTAACTCTTGGTATAAGCTATCCCATTCCTTTTGTGACAGAAAATCATTACTGACATCGAAGCCTTGACCATTTAGGTTAGTTCCGATAACAAGTGCTTCCAAAAAAACAGCGTTTCCAGCAGCCACAAGATCCGGATCGTATTCGGGTTCTCTCGCGACCATATTTTAATTAAGTCAAAAAAAATTTCTGATATTGACGATCAGAAATTTTGTCTTTAACAAAAATACGTTTATGTCAATTCCAGTAAGGGTTGGCTGTCTCAAATTGCACTTTTACGGTGTACCATATAATATATGCTCAACATGCGATTTCGTGTATTATGCAAACGTACCAGATCGATGTGTGCCTCCCTTGATGAGATTGGATAATGTTCATAATAAAACAGTGTCAACTGTTTATTTGTTTTGCCGGAACGTTCGTCGAATGCTTGAATTACAGGGAGTTAAGGGTATATTTGAAACGAAAACTCTGAAAGAATTAACGGAACTGGAAACTGGCCTCCAATACGATATCAGTAGCGGTAATTATTTCCCATTGAGCAGAATGGAATTATTAGAGTTGCATTATAAATCAATGGGTAAAATCATGGAAAGTATCCTTCGATACACCACTGAAGGAATTATAGTTCAACATGAAGACATGAAAATGAGAAAATGCGGGCCCAATCCTCAAGAAGAATTTAATTCCATGATGTTCGACGAAAGGAACGAGATTTTATCTGAACAAGCTAAGATGATAGCACAGTTTGAGAAGGAAAATAAGAAAAAGGAAAGAGCCCGAAAAAGAAACAGAAACAGAAGCAGGAAATAGATAAAAAATATTAAGTAATATTTTTTTTTGATTATTTAAGGTGGGTCTTTTCTTGAGTGACTTCAGGATCTGCTCAAAAAACGGCGGTAAGGGGGAATGCTTCTTAACATAAGCTTCAAGATATCCGTTCTCACAACCCACACTGATTATCGGAGTTTGGTCATATTGACGAAGGAGATCAAATAATAACTTTATCGGTTTCTCTTGGTTCAACTGGAAAGGAAGAGGAAGCCATTCCAAGTGAGCGTTGACCAGAACAGAATCTTGAGAGGACATTTATTTACGGAAAAGAAAAATTAAATCATCAATTTTGGCTATATATTAAGTAATATATAACAATTCAAGGTATATATTACTTAAAAAAGGGCATTCGTTGGCTACACGGGAACATTTGTTGGATCATAGGGAGAAGCACTTTGATTGGAGGGAAAGCATTCTTTGGGGAAATTCCCTGGATTGGGAATCGGTTTTACTACATTCCTGGGCTTAGCTTTATCTTTTTCCAATTGGATTCTAGCTCTGATAGCAAGGAGAACATCTTCCACTTTAAATTCGGAGTAACACCGATCGCATATTTCGATGTAAAGATCACCATCATCCAGAATATATGCGCCTGTGAATTCGCATAATTCCCGGGACAAAGAGTAACATCTGTCTGCTCCGCTGTAAAAATCATATTGCAAATCACATCTAACTGTATCGCCAAATTTTAATTCCATATCTTCAACTGCCCAAAATTCAAAGTTAATTAATTTAGGAGCAATTAGTTGTTTGATCGCTTCGTCGTCCATGCATCGTAGCTGATACCTGTTCCATAGTATATCAATCAACGGAGCATTTGGGTCCATAGTTTTTCGATATGAAAATTAATCAGCCGATCGATTTTATTGTTTTAACAAATTAATTCTCCTCTTTCTACCATATCAATTGCCAATCCTAACAAATGTCCTGAGCTAACAACTAACTTTTCTTTATTCATAGCAATGTAATTAGTGAAAGGAACATAGAAAGAATCAAATTCCATTTGTGTCATATTTAATAAATGTTGATATCCAAAACCATTAACTTTTACAATATTTTCATAAGTATTTGCTAATTCAACATAGTAGCTTTCTGCTACTCTTACCGTTTTAAATCTAGTTTCCATAATTTTTAGTTATAATTTACTTCTATTTGAGGAGTTTGATTATAGAAATATTCGTAATATTTTCCGGTCCTGGATGTGCATTTACCCATTTTAACACCGTGAATGTTAACCTTCTTACTGGATGAATAGATCACTCCAAAAGCTAAGTTGCCCGAATACCACACACCCGTCTCTTCATCCAGATTAGAATCACTTTTTTCGTACTTGTAGCCGTAAACCGGACGATCATCTACACCGGAATTTTTGCCAATATTGTTAATATCGGACACTCTAACATTGGTTAATTGGATTTGATGGCATCCGCCAATTCTGAGGCCCATTACACCCTTGTTGGTGTGACCCATAATATCTAATCCATAGCGCAGAATGGTATTGTGTTTCTTGGCCACTTTGGTAAAGTCAGTCCCATTTTCGGCCCAATCAATCATATATTTGGGTATTGCGATGGTGGAAATAGGGAGTTTCTTCCTATCATAATTATTGTACAATTTCCCCAGCCAAAAGTGAGCATCATTAATAGTAGATGAACGATAATGATATTTCTTATCGACTATATCATAAATATTGGGAAGTTCGCCCATGGCTCCCACGACATCTTTCTTGCCATTCTTACACGAGACCACCTCTACAGGATCGGCATTAATATTAAAAACGTCAACGTCAATGATGAAAATATGTTCCGAATGATGCTCATCGGTGCACTTATTTTGAGCTGATGGGCATACGGTCTCATCGAATGCATGCACAGCCACCCCTTTAGGAGTAACCTGTATGCCAACAATCGAACTCCCATCGTTTAAACCTGTTTTGTTGTAGATATATTTCTTAATCTCCCGATTGTAATGATCTTTTTCATGTGAAAGGACAGTTTTATACCCACTGTTAATATAATTATGTAGAACTGTCTCATGAAGTTCACGTAGATGCTTAACGATATCTTTGCCTTTCTTATTGCCAAAAACATAATCCATGTACTGATCCATGATCGTGTTCTTGAAGATAATGAGTACGTTCCTCAATACTGAATACATAGCAGTCACAGGGGTATCGCTCCGAGTGTCCCCAATCCTACAATTTTGAATCACCATGTGATCGGCTTGATTAATAGCTACACCTCCCGTTTCGAAATCAAACATCTTCACATTCTCAATTAACACATATGAATTATTATTACCGTGAATGCAATAATGAGATGTGAGACCGAGACTCCCATTTTTTATCCAAATATATTTAGATTCGATGAAACCAGCATTCGCAAATGTTCCTGATGGACCCTGTTTAAGAATAAATGGGGAGTTATTGAGTTGGATGGTTTGAAAGAAACGCTGCTGAAGTGCATGCATCTTACTTTGTTTTATACAGTATCCATTGAGATCAATCACTACATGGGATGTTTCAATGGTAATGGCTGAGAAAAATCCCAAGAAAAAGGCGCTATGAGCGTAATCGTTTTCCAATTGTTCCCGAGTGGGAAACCAGTCACTTTTTGAATTAGGGTTAAAGTCAATATCCTCCTTCAACTTGTAGATGCCAGGTTTGGTAATACGATAAGTACCATACTTAAAATCAGAATTGTGAAGATGGGTTATGTTCTTGGGCTGAGCTTTGAGCTCAGATTTGATGTGAGTATCTAATGATGGGTCCATTTTAATTATTAGCTAATAATTAAGATTTCTTTTCACGCCTCCTATTAAACCGAAAGTTTTAAAACTTCCGAATTCGTCTGAACACTATGTGTTACCTGGCTAGAAGGCAGCCCAAAAATTTAGGGGTCACAGTCTGTCTAAACAAAACAGGAGATCAACAGGCCGATCAATTTGAGGAAGGTCCTTCTCCCTTTCAGCGTAGAAAATCCCTTGGTTATCAGGAAACTGAATGTTTTGACCTTTCCTATAATACCGAAAGTTATTCTCTAAGGGGTTTTCTTATTGTCTAGACGCATTTAGAACTTTCAAATTTCAACGAACGGGAATCTTTCTCGAGTCATTATCTCATTTTCCATCACAATAAATTAAAAACATTCAAATAATCTACGTGTGTCGTTGAATTGAATGTTTTTAATGTATCATGCAAATCTATTATGGTCATTTTTACTAGCCTTTAATATTATTTGAATTACTATACAAACTTGGATCATTCTTTAATCTTTCACAAGCATGTTTGTAGGCTAATTCGGGATCGAATTTGTCAATAATCCTCATAAAATCAGGGTCATTCTTCGGATCATCATATATTTCTTCCATAATAGATCGATCATCTTCAAGGACGGTGTGAATCGCTTCATCGGGCAATTGACTGATCCATCCTTCTGTTAAGGCCATTTTTATATGAAGATAGATCGGTGAGCATCTCCAATAGCAAGCATCCAACATACATTCCGGATGTTTATGGCTTATGTGATATAAAAGACGATCGTAATCAATATCATCTCCCGGCTCTTTAGCACCATGTTTCACATATAGATTGATTGTCTCTATCACTAATAACATATTATCATGTGCGTCCAATTTCGTGTCAATAAAATATTCCCAATTATCGATATTATATAACATTGCTTCCTTAAAGAGATCATCATCCAATATCTTTTCATCAACATATTCTAAATTGGTCTCAATGGTACATCTCACTGCTATTTTAGCTAATCTGTAATCATCGAAAATACCAAAATCTTTGTAAAGGCTAGGTATATAGGATAAAAATTCTTCGAGAAAATTCCAATTTTCGTAGATTGGATCATCAGGAATTTTAGGGACTAAAATCGTATCATTCCCCTGGCTTCTTTGAAAAATTTTAATATATCCCGGGGATTAAGCATAATTTTTGCATTTGGAAGATCTTCCCGGCGGTCATGTACGCGGAAGTAATCGCCTTCATCATGACCGCGGCGGCAAATAATAAAATTACTAATTAATTTAAGTGGTTTTATTGTTAAATCGATACATACGATATTAGGATCTTTCTCCTTTTCCGCAATAACTTCTATTATGGGAGCGCGAATTATTTCTTCCCCGTCTTCATTCCAGATAAGAGTTTCATGATCGGAAATTGATTTAACATAAAGAGCTCTAGGCAAGCTATTCGATACAATTCCATGAAGAACCCCGCAATAATTATCTGCCATAATTTACAAAACAATGCGGATCTCCAAACGATCAATTTGGATAAATTAAGAGAATTATCTATTAATGAATAGATAATCCCAACAGATCGAGATCAAGGGGTGATCTCACGTGAATTACCATATAAACCGGGATCGTTTCTCAATCTTCCACTAGCGTGTTCATATGCCAGATTGGGATCAAATTTATCCACAATCTGTATAAACGTCGGGCAATTTGAGTAAAAAATTTCTGGCGAATTTCCTGTTCTTGTATATCTCGTGAATTGGAATTTTAGGAATACACAACATATTTCCGTGTTTTGGGGTTTCCAGGTAATTTTGTATCTTCTCGATATCGCAAACAATTATTGGGGGAAATTTCGGGTGTCCGGAACAAATCTCCCAAATAGCCTCCGGATAATCACCCGGAGGCCCAAGACGAACGGTATCGCGCGATGCGTAACTTAATTCTCCTTTTTATTCCAAAAAATTATCGCACAATAGTCGCTTGCCACGGAAATATTAGTGACGATATTAAGATCCATGAATAATTTTAGTAATTATGGTCCCTTAATAAATAATTACTAAAATATTTAGTATCAGCTCGTCCTCTGGTATGTTTTGAATTGCCTCGCACTATCGTATCTATAGCCCGACTGGGTCAAATTTGTCCGAGATATCATGGAATTATCATGATATCTCGGACAAATACCTAGAAGGACTCCCACAAACTGATTTTGTCGCAAATTTATTATTAGCGATGTTGTGATCCATATCAGATGATTTTAATTATTAGCTAATAATTAAGTTTTTAATTATTCGAGAATAAGTATCCTCTAATATTCCTTGAATTAGTGTACAGGCCAGAATCTACCGACAATTTCTCGCCGCCTCCTATTATCTGTAGTACATAGAATATTCGAAATTCTCGCAATCTATCCCGACATAATCGAAATACAATTTCGGTTCCATAGTTTCAACTTTTTCTTTGAATTAGAAATTCAAAATAACTAAGCGATTTCAGTTATTATCTAATAACTGAAAATTTTTTTGGACACCTCCCTTCTACATTTCCATTTCGGCCCAATCCGACCACGCTTGATGAAGATCATTCACGGCCTCCACCAGCTCCGGATCATCACAAAATTGTTCCATTTGCTCCGAAAGAAAGAAAAAAGTATTTCCATATTCGTCATGGATACGAGGCTCATCTTTTTCCAACATTCTATAGGCTAAGTTTATGATAGATCCAATTATTCCACCAACGGCACCTTCGCCTTGCTCTCCTAAAAGTTCCAACTCTGCTAGATATCCCTCAAAAAGTGTTTTTGCTTCTTCCGGAGCTAATTGATTTACAATATCAGGATCTTCCTCTGAATGATTGTTAAGGTCTTCCTCTGAATGATTGTTAAGGTCTCCCCCCAAATGATCGTCTGGATCGGGACCCGAAATGTGTACAGGGAGAGGTGGCATATCTAAAAAACAAAAGAGAGAAAGGAGAGATATCTATTATTATAACGAAGAATTTATTAGAAGATCAATTTTACTTTCCATGAAATCTTCAATATTTTTACGATTATTAACTAATAATCAAATTTTTTTATATCTTTTCGCATTTATAAGGGATTATTATTACCCCCCTCCTCCCTATGTTTGGGATGAGAAAATTCCCAGATCTAACAATCTGGGACTTACATATTTCAGGGCTATTTCTGGGTCAAATTCGTATACTACCCTCATAAAATCTTCACAATCTCCGGGATCCCTTATTGGGTAGGTATAGCAAATCCTTATTTCTTCACGCCTTTGGGCTAGAATAATATCTATGGCACTTTTGTCTTCCTTCAAAACTGCGAAAATGACCTCTTTTGGATCATCAGAATCCCAAATATCGAACCGAAATTCGAGAAATTTTCGCATGTAAAAGTCTTGGCTTTCATATTCATAGAACTTGTATATCGCCTCGGGAAATTTCCTACCTGCATATTCGAGCAAGTCACGATAGCGCTGCTCATCTTCATAATCGTCCGGTTCTGTTTCTATTATTTTCCAAAACAACATCATGTTTTCGTAGGTTCCAAACATAGGGCTTTCATTATACCAGTACCAATTATCGGCATTTTCTCTGATCGCGTGCCGGAACAAGATGGTGTCCACAATTCTCTCATCGACATAAAATATGTTTGTTTTTGACCTAGAACTCACTCCAATACACGCCAATTGGTAATCATCAAAAATGCCAAAATTTTTATATTGCGAGGGCACTTTGTACAAGAATTTCTTGACAAATTCCCTGTCCTTGTAGATTTCATGATTGGGGATAGGAGGAATGAATAATTTATCCCCAGGTTTTGCAATCTCGAAGAATTGTAAAATCTTTTCCGGATCCAATGTAATCTCTGATGGAGAAACACGCTTACCGAGAATCCACAAGCCAAAATCATGCTCCATATAGAGCCAACTGTAATCACCACAGGTAATCTCCGTCGCTACCTCGAGACAATCACTCATCACCTTCTCTTATGTCTCCGCTTTAATAGGGCCAATATTTAATTCAAGTTAAAAAGTATTAAATAATCAATTTTAATACGCAACACCATAGATGATCCAAATATAGAACATTTTGATGTTTATTGTATGACATTAAGCAAAGCAGCCAAATATAGCACGATGAATAATACCACTCCTACAATCAAACAAGAAGTAATAGGAAGAATCAGAGCCAATAACATACATATCAAAACTGTGATCAATAATATCTTAACTACAATGACAGTTTCGCAGTCACTGTCCCTTAATCCATCGACAAAGATGCTCACGAGATCAACGTAATCCTGGTTTGGTTTTGCCATTTTTACTACCGGTTCGATAGAAAGCAAGACCGATTATAAGGAACACTACTATTATCACCAGCACCACAAAGACCGGAGTAATATAATTATCACTGTCTCCCAATGTAAAGGGTTCCAACTCGGTCGCACCGCGCTCGTTCAAACTTTCACCGTATTCTAATATAACTTGGTTGATATTTCTCTTGTATTTATCTAGTATAACTATAGTCATGTGTTGGATCTTATCCCGTATTTTTAATATCTCCTGATGAACATCTTTGTTGGCTGTATATACAACAATTGGCTCATCTAAATTTTTCAGTACAGATAAATCACTATTATTTGTAGCTATCGCAACTTTCATTTTTGTACTAGTTATAAAAAGTTGCTCCAAGTTACTAAAAGATGTCGGACCACAATTCGGGTATCAAACTCAACTTTTCTTTGGAGGTGTCCAATGACACCGTCAAAGAAATTATCAAAGAAAATCGGAAACAGGAAGAAAAAGCAAATCCGCCACCCCCCAGGGACAATGAACTATACAAATATGTTTCTAAAACAATTATCGATATTATCGTAAAAATAATCACAAAAAATATTCAAGATAAATATGGGCCTTGCCCGGAAGATAATAACGGGTCACCTTTTGTCAGCGGCAGTTTTGGAATTTTATCGCCAGATCAGTTTAGATCTCTTTTTGATGAGAAAAAACAGCTGAAAGTCGAGGCCCTAGCAGAACTTATGAAATTTTATTTCATATCTCAAACCAAAGATAAATCGGAAAATGATCAGGGTGAATCCCCCGAGAAAGAAGAAATTTCCGATGTACCAACTGATGAGAAAAAATCAGAAGAAAGGAAGAATGAATTGTCTGATTCTGAGGAAGTGGAGGTTACATTCTCGGATGATTCTGATCCCCTTTCACCCCCCCTTCCTATCCCTTCGTCTGATGCTCCTTCTGTCCAGTCGGCACCTAATCTTATGAATGATTTTATGAATGCTTTTAGCACGTACTCTCAAGGTGGAACAATGTCATCTGATGAATGGTCTAAATTAGTGGCCAGAACCACTGGCCAGATCAACCAAATTAATTCTCATTACAATCAGCAATCCGACCAAAATGGTACATCATCCGATCAGACAATTAACGATGTTCTTAGTCAAATGGGTATGATACCTAGTGAGCCTCCATTTGACGAATAAATTTCAATATATTATATAATATATTGAAACTAATTATATCCTGCGATGTGGATAATCTCATCTTTAACGGCAGCGCCGTAATATCTGGCACTCCCAAATTGACCTATTGCTTTGGAACAACCTCCATTATTGGTGGTCAGTTTAGGTTGTGTTTTGGTAGTTGGGGCACAGGTTATGTAATAATTTCGCCCCACTTTAGCATCCTGGTAAACACTGGTATATCCCGAAAATTGTACATCTACTTCATTGTCGTCATCGCTGTGGCAGCGATTAACTACAATACCAATTAATTTAGGAAAATCGAGAGAAAAAATCATATAATATCCTGTCTGATTAAGTAGACTCTTTAACATACCAAAAGGGAAAACATACAAATTATTCCAAGCGGTTGAACCCGTTATTACAGCCTTACTTGATACAGCTATAATTCTAGAATTATATCTATTAACATTTTCTACTATAGGGTGATAATAAAGATCAAATAGTCTAGGGGAAAATCCTGCAAAAAAATAATGATTGCTTATAACAAATTTATCTGATAATGACACATCCGTATATCCGGATATTATTATATCATATGTATTATTATCCATTGAGATGTAATTAGATACATTATTATTAGGAAAACCAGCCGGGATCATTCTCCACCAAGATGTTGGTTTTCTGGATATCCCCGAAGGCACGGCAATTTCGGGACAATCAGGATGTGGAAATTCTCCCGATAATCCTATTATTACAAAAGCTTCGTCTTCCCGAGTAATACTTTTATCAGTTTCTATGGAATTATATTCGGACATACCTAAAGTCCCCCTAAATCGGCAAGTGGTAAAAATTTGATTAAATTGATTGCATGTGATGTCTCCAATGAAGTTTTTGTTAGGATTATCAGAAACTAACACCCTCCACCAGATTAATCTCAGCTCATCATCTAAGGCTATAATAACAGATGTCATGTCACACATATTGACCGCAATTTTTTCAACATTATCGGGATTATCGAAATTTACTTTATCCCCGGGAACGAGAGGTTTGGTCAAATACATTTGACCCTTGTACCGAGCCGTGATATATAGCCTATTGTTGAAATAATACATCCCCCGAAATTCTAAGTTAGTAGCCTTGACTGCCACTAATTGAGCTAGGTTTCCGACTAAAGTTATATGGGAAATATAACCTGTTTTGACACTGAGAGATATATCATTCAGACTTCCCGGGACGGTAACCACTCCGCCGGAGTAAACACTTTCCTCCCTCGCAGCCACAACATTTATGGCTTCGGATTTGATCACTGGCATCATCTTACGCAGCAGAGTCCGATTACCCGCATCGAACGCCCATAACATATTATCACCAACCACATATGATATGTTATTAATTGAGTCTATCGCAAAATTGACATTTCTCCCGGTTATGTCAGAAATTTCTCTGTTATTAATTTCGGTCCCGTCCTCATTTACCTGTTCAAGTATGACTTTTGTCTTTATAGAACCAGAGGTAGTCATTATATTCATAGTTCTGATCATTTGGAACCTATCGAGGGAATGACTAGCAGATATAAACCTTAGTCCATCAAATTCTCTGACCGTCTGAGGCGATGGAACATTGTAAAGAGACCTAACCTCACCTTCGGGATCAACAAAAACTAAATCCCCCCTGGAGATATTCCCATAATTATCATTGGCTTGATAAGGAATTGTAGGAACGATCGTTCCTGCAGTGAATCCTCCGGGCATTCCGCCGACTGAATACTTATAATTCAGTGGAGTTTTACATTCAGATTCATCGTCATAATTATCTCCGGTTTCGTAATATTGACACGGGTTATGTTTTAGGGGTTTCTTCTGGGGTGAACATTGATTCTTCCTAAGGGGATCCTTTTCTTTTATTCTGTATATATTAAGTCGGGATCCCGACTGGCTCACATCAAAAAATTCTTTGGGATTCCGATGTTTGTGTTTATACTTGCGCCTATTATTCGCAGCATATCCATTTAATTCGGAATCAGAAAGGGATACATCAAACTTACTTTCATAAATTTCAGTATCATCCATTTTATTTATATTAATTAATATAAATTTATGTCAACTCGTACGAGAATCCTATGAGTGCTTTTTCTTCTATACTTTCATCACCCTCGGGTAATATATGAGAAATGGAATGAAATTTGTAGCCGAGATTCTCATATGTGGAAGCCCTTCTCGTTATGACCATATTGCGGCCGAATATTAAACCAAAATAAAATGGTTCTTCCAGATTAACATCTCTTTCAAGCAATAGCGTTAAAATAATCTCAAAAATGTGAAAAAATTTCCTGGAATTCTCCGTTAGATATTCAGATGGATGTGTAGTGTCATCAGTACCGATTATGTCTTCACCTTCATACGTTAGTTCCGAATCCGCTAAATTTATGGGATAATTTAGCATTCCATACTTGTCAGAAGAAAAGTCAGTCTTCTGGAATAGTTTAAATAATTTCTTGAATATACCCAGGGAGATATAAGGATCGAGATCATGGCTGATTCTAATCCCACCGGAGGTCATATGATAATGTTTAATTTCTTCCGCAAAATTATTACGGATAAAATAGCGATATTCGGGAGTATTTATTTGCCCCGAAAATACCTGGTCGTCAAATCCTACAAAGTCCATTTTCATTTTTGATACTATTTATATTTATTAATATGATAATTAAGAAAAATAAAATAATGGCCAACCCTATTGCGGTTATTATCCACCAATAATAACGAGCCCAAAAATGATCAAAATCAACCTCGGATTTGTAACTAGATGTATTTGCTAAATACTTACCTATAACCTTATAATTATCCTTCAAAAACTTCAAAAGTTTGAAAGCCATCTAACCCCTTTTATATTTAATAACAGAATTTAAACAATTAGATGAATCAATTGCTAACGACTTGATAAAAAATCTAATAAATATTAGATTTTTTAATAATCTTTTAACCTCTGATATATCGACCTTCTAATTCACCTCTTTCTCGTTTCCTACCCTTTATATACCATATATAGGTACCATCTGGCTTTATCACAGTAGGCAAATGATTGCGTCCCTATAAAGCCGTCCACTTTTGTAGTATTTTACAATGCCATGATTGTATTTAAAAGCTGGCAAATCACCCTCTTGGTGAAACTTCGTCCCAACTTGCCAGATCTCATCTCCATCAGAAGTAATATGAGTTGGGCTACCATCCGTTCTTCCAAACTTGGCTTTGATGTACCATTTTTTACATCGTCACGTAAATTTACAGCCGTTTATTGTCGTCTCTATAAAAATCACCATTGTGGTGCCACAGACCAAACCATTTCCGTGATCCACTGCTGGCATACAATTGGAACAACGTTGAATACCGGACTGGTTGTACCAGTAACAGTTTTTACTGGAAGCGTTCTAGACAGCCGAAGCTCTACTAGAGCTTATTCTAATATAGCAGTCAAATAAAAGGGAATTATAATAAATGATCAATTTCGATATTTTCCCGAACCCAAGGATTATAGTATTTATTTGCCACCAAAGCGACTACCGAAATAATTACCAAAACAAAAAATATTATTACGAAAATCAATAACCAGGAAGTGGCTCGTTTATTTCTATTTGTGTGATTATTCTCGTTCTTTTCAATTTCGGGATGTTGACACAGTTTCACCCTCCCTTTAATACCAGTTGTTGATAAGTAAGATGGATTATTACAATGGTACCTATCACATACGTCCGGGTCGTCTTCTGATATACATGAGCAATCTTCAGTACCATTTTGCTTACAATAATTAACCATTGTTTTATCAGATATTTGTGGATTCTCTTTTGCCCATTCTCTGCAAAAATCACCATCGACTCCATTGGAAACGAAACGACTGCATGACAAAAACCTATTTTTGTCTAAATTTTCTGGGCATGTTTCCACCGTTTTAGAGCAAAAATAGGGCATTATTTCTTCATGATATGTTTTATTTTTACCTAGCACAGACAGGTATTTTTTAATATCCTCTATTTCCTGAAAATCTTCCAGGGGATATGAACATATCACATGGGGCGGTCCCATATCGGAATCCCATCTAACCTCAGCACGACCTCTTATAGGAGGACAAACTGTAGGGTCTAGCCTACTACATAATATTTTATGTGATTGATTACCATAACAATCTTCCGAACCATATTCCCAGTCAAGTGCTTCACTATTTTCGTCGTAAACATTCCAATCGCATTTACTGTGCTCGTGTGATGACCGGTCGACCGAACTACAAGAGCCAACTAAGTATGAATCGTGTGGATCTTTCTGGGTAACATGAGCTAATATCATCGTGATTATCCTTTTAATAATAATTCTATTATTAAAGTTAATCTATAATAGGTATAAAATTTGCGATGGGTATGGAATCCGAGATAGATACACAAGAAGGTGAATTGGGCAATAATATGGATGAAGATATAGATCAAATTAAGGCTCAACCCACACCGAGATGTAAGAATTCTCCATGCTGGCCTTTAGTGGTTTACATAGCTATTACCGTATTAGCCCTAATTATAATATTGGCCGTTCCCAATTTAGACAGCAGTAGTAAAGCTACCACCTTTGTTATATCGTTAGCTTGGGCAGTATTTTGGGGATTTGTGTTATGGTGGTTATGTCGCTTTTGTCATTGGGCTTGGGCGTGGTTCCTGTTATTTTTGCCCTTTATAATAAATGTATTCTTTATAATTATCGTTTTATTGGCCGTGGGAGCTTTTGATGTGGCTGGTTCATTCCCTAGTTCAATCCAAATTACCGGAGATGATGACTGAAACTGGTAAATATCACCCCAGCTTCTAAAGGGGACAGGATGCCATATAAAATGTCTCAATTATGTTGGTCAGAGCGGTGCGGTAAATCTTGATAACGCTCTGGATTAAAAATATTAATTAATATTTTTAATCTTTTGGTGACGCTAAGAGAAACCAGATATCTTGGTTAATTATATCAAAATATGGTTGGTATCACTCAACACTAAATAAATAAAACCAGCAACACCAATGCATCCTATAAATATAACAAATGATCTATCTGGTTTATATCGGGCCGCTCTTTGGGCAATAGCCGCTATGAGAGCTAACAAAATCACAATCACTCCCAAAATTATCCAAACGTTAATCCATTGATTCATTTTTCACACTAGATAAAATCCCATTTCGATCTGTCTCAATTTGTCCCGATCTACTCCAAATAACTTCGCCGGCTTAGTGTGTGTAAGCTGGATCCCTTGAAAGGTGCTCTACCTGCATCATGTGAAGCGAAGCTGGCGGAAGACCTACCTGTGTCGTGTGAGGCGAAACTGGTGGGACCATGTGTGTAGTGTGAATGATGCGTATAGGGAGAGATTATTTTTCCACTCATATCATAATGAGGGGATCCGGCTGCGTGTTCTCGGATCCTAGCCGGATCCTGTTCCTCAGACCCAGGAATATTTTGAGCTTTCTTGCCATATTCAGTGTATAAAACATTTCCCTGAACCCATGATTCGGGAGTGTCCGACTTGTATGTTTTCTCTTTATCGACACTTTTATCCGGGAAAGCTAGGAGAATAGCGTAAGCCAAAAATAATAAACCGGCGCCAACAAAAAATACCCAATAATACCATGGTATTATTATGTCCCCGCTTTGGTCCACTTTAACCCCGTACTCGAGAATTATAACAGAAACAATAAAAAATATAAATGCCAATACTAACACGGCAACCGATATCCATGTGATAGCATGCACCATTTTTAAGATATAAGATTATATCTTAGTCAGGTTATAGCAAATTTTATCAATAATTTACCTGTTTTTTAAACTTCCCGTTTTCTTACCAAACATTCCAAATACCTACTTGTTCATCTTTTTCCATCATGCCCCTAGAATTTACTCTTCCTGATGAATAATATATTATCCAAGGCCCTTCTCTCATGTCATTTCCGTATATCCCGGTACTATTAATAGTACCATTCTGATTATATGTTGTCCAAGCTCCCATCTTTACGCTATCTACGTAATTACCGGCTTCTTTCAAAATACCTTGATCGTCATAATTAACGCGCAAACCATATCTTTTCCCATTAATTATTATTTCTTCGGGTCATTTGATAGGAATATTTTCTATCTCAGGTTGCATTATCAACGGTTTGTATTCTTCTAAATTCAACGTAGAAAAATCGTCTGTAATTTCCGAAGTTATTCCTTTTCCGCTGGGATTCTTATGAGAAACATAACCAGTAAAATGACAGAATACTAGAGGGGAGAATACCCTCCGTATGTGAGTAATAGAGAAAAACTTCTACGAAGTTTTTATCATGAATGGTTTTCGACATGTTATATTTACCAATTTAAAATATAATTTATATTTTAGATCAATTATTCGTTATGTGCAAATGAGCCCAGTGAGCCAGTTTTTCTGCGAGTGACTCCTGTTCTTGTCTCCGCTGCAGTGTGTCTGTGAGGAAGTTCATGCTCTCCAAATTCATGTTCACGTTGCATACAACATAATTGTTCATACATTTGAGCTGTCTTACTTCCTACCATATATTGTACAATAATTAACCATATCAGTCCGATTACCATCAAACCAACTCCAAAACCTAAGAAAAACCAGATCCACCATTCGGGATCTAAATTGTTACTTAACCTATTAGCATAAAGAATAGCCCATACAACCAATAACATAAGACCAAGAATAAATAATACCAATGCGATGGCCGTCTGAATACTATGGCCAGAAGGATTTTTATGATGTGTTTCGTGCACCATTATTCTTTTTCATAATCAGCAAAAAAGAAACAGAATTATGAAAACAATTAATATCTATTTAATAATAGGCAAAAAATATGGCTACTATATTAACGATCGGAGATCCTCATTTTAAGCAACGCGGTTCGCTACGTTATGCCAAAATGTCAGAAGATATTATCGTTCATGCTAATAATATTAAGCCAAATGCGATCGTAATTTTGGGTGATACATTACACACACATGAAATTGCACATGTTACTCCTTTTAACATGGCTTATCACATGATCAATCAATTGAGAAAAATAGCTTTTACTATTGTGATAGTAGGCAATCATGATTACCGAAATAATAATTGCTATTTATCGGGCGATCACTTCTTCAATCCATTGAAAGAATGGGATAATGTAGTAGTTATAGATAAAGTAATAGAATTGACCATAGGAAAATATAAATTTGGATTTTGCCCATATGTTTATCCAGGATTATTCATGAAAGCTCTCTCTACTAAATTTACAGATAAAACGTTGAATGAATGTAAGGCGATTTTCGCTCATCAAGAAATACAAGGAGTTCAGATGGGAGCGATTAAATCAGAACACGGGGATGTCTGGGGAGAAAATTTGCCCTTATTGATATCCGGACACATTCATGAGTTTCAATTATTGCAATCTAATATGATATACGCAGGAACTCCTATTCAGCATAACTTCGGAGATGGAACCGATAAAGGAATTTATGTTTACACATTTACCGATGATAATTACACTATGAAAAAATTACAACTAAAGGTTCCGTTGAAAAAGATATTCCGAGTTACCATCGAAGAACTTAGAGAACTGAGCGTTCCTGAAAATATTGAGGCTAAAATAATTGTCATGGCCACTCCCGAGCAATATAGAGCGGTTGAGAAAGAAGGAATAATCCAATATTTTAGAGATAACGGTGTCACTGTAATTCATGAAGATACCACGATCAAACAATTAGTCCCGGAAATAAATTCCAATAAGCCGTTCCTGGAAATCCTTTACGATAAAATTAAACATGACGATTGTCTCATTGGGGCTTACAAAGAGATCTTTGGTTCCAAATCGATTGGTTCTTCTACGGCGCCTAGGCGCTTAGTGATAATAAAGAAAAAATAGATCTAAATATTATTTAATATTTAGGGAATGACTTGGTATTTAGAAGATAAATTTTTTAATTGACAGTCCACTTATTGTTGCAATCAGTACACGTATTAAATTGGGTCTCTCCCTCGTCACCTCTGGATTTCTGTTTGTTGTAGATAATGATATTATCTTTCTTACATCTTGGACAGACCGCTATACCGCGAACACCAGCTGCACCCGATTTCAGCAATTTCTCTTCCCTTTTGATCTGATTGAAGCCATCTTCCAAGAGAATATTTACCGGAGAAAAGAAATCCTGCATTTTGATATACATAATTATGAGGTTCACATTAGCATCAAACTCGTCTTTGTTCTTGATCTTTCCGTTATCGACTGCATCAAATAAGAGTTCATCTGACATCGACATGACATTAAGAACATATTCTCCGACATGTGCAATATTACCAGTCACAAGGATAGTTTGATTGATTTTCGTCATAGCTTTTGATCGATCATAGACGTCCGGTAATTTGTCACGTTTACTAATAAAATTATTATAAGGAGTTTGAGGTATCCTGATTAAACGACTGGAAGTTCTTGACATTTCGTTTGAAATTGATATTTGTTTTTTTAAAACATCTTAAAATAAAATCATTTTCGAAGATGGCATTTGAACTTGGATCTTCATTGATCATAGGTCAACCCGTTGAATCAAAACTAGCCAGAGGCTATGATGTAGGAAATCCAGGCGGTGTATTGAATGACATCCTAAATTCTGATATACTTTATGTTAATCCCAAAGCTTCTTTTCAATGGAAGACTGTCATTCCCTCTCCTGTTCCTGCTCCCTCTCCTGTTCCCGCTCCCTCTCCTGTTCCCGCTCCCTCTCCTGTTCCCGCTCCCTCTCCTGTTCCCGCTCCCTCTCCTGTTCCCGCTCCCTCTCCTGTTCCCGCTCCCTCTCCTGTTCCCGCCTCCATACTCTCAGCAAGCCAAATTCCTACCGGTACACCCTCTTCTCCTAGAAGATCCGAAGCAGCGACACCCTTTGCAATTCAAAGGATAGAGTTACCACAAGAAGTTACAAATATAGCTAAAATTAGCACGCCTGATTATACTGGAACAGATGGTCCCCTAAATTTAATGCAGTTCAATAAAGGGCAAATACAAACTCTAACTAAAATTGATAAGCTATTAGATTCAGATCTTAAACCAAAAACACCCAGCCGTCTTGGTAAAGAAAAAAAGGAATGAATGGATCGCGATAAATTGGAATGGGATGGTACATATTTAGATTGTAGTTTGGTTCCAGTTTTTGAGTTAAAAGGTATTAAATATGGCTGGATTCCAGAATATGATTTGGACTGTGTTTACATCAGGAGAAAAAATTTGCTCCCGGTAATAATAGACGAGATTAAATATATATTTAATCTTAAGAAAATAGGGACTAGATATAATAGAAAAAATATATTTTATTCTCCTTACACTGTAAATGGTGTATGGTACGAAGAAACTAGATTATCGGAAATAGATGCAAAATTAACATACTTTAATCTTAGGGAGGGCAGGAAGATATTGGCTTTTAGATGTTTATTAGGTATGACATCTATAAATGAAAAAAGTATTTTATTTAGGAACGGCCAATTATACGATTTTAATGATAACACTTGTCATGAATTCGATGAAAAAATATCTTTGACTATGCGAATAGTCAAAGATTGGTTCAATGAAATTGATATAAATAAGACAACTCTTATAATGATAAAGAAACCTGGTGTAAAAGACACCGTGTCTTTAATCTTACAAGTAAGATTAGAGTTAACCAAAGTAATAGAGCTGATAGATAAGAAATATGTTGACTTGGTTTCAACGGTATGCAACCGATTGATTGATACAATAGATAATGTCGACAAGTAATATTTTAATTAGGAAAGCTGGAACGATTAATTGGACTAATTCTAAACCAAGAAGGGCAGGCATTATATTATATAACAATACTGGTTTGTATTTGGGTGTGGATAGCTTCAGTGAGGAATTAACAGATTTTGGTGGAGAAATTAATTATATCAACGAGGATACCATTACTGGTTCTATCCGAGAGTACAAAGAAGAAACATTGGAAACTTTGCCACAGCTAACCTGGTTTGATATTTTTTCGGCCAGCGCTGTATTAAGTGATAGTATTGTTATTTTTCTGATTAGAGCAAACAGTGACCTCCAACCGATGATAGAAGATTTTCACATCAGAAAGAACGATTATAGAGTAGTTGAACTATCGGATATTCGTCATATCAACTGGGAAGATATTGAAAAATTGCCTATTTATGGAAGAGTTAGACCATTGTTATTATTTGCGGTTCAGAATTATGATTGGAAATAATGATGTATTAATTAATACATCACCATTTTTTCGCTTTATATGGATTAATAGGTATCACCTGAAATTGATTATCTTTTTTTTTTGTTTTATCCAGTAAAACAATCATCTTTCGATATGGCCACCGACTCCGATATTTTTAACGCAATCTGTCCAAACTGTTCCAAAAATGGAACAGGAGAGAAATATAAGATAAATTTTGCCAAGAGAACTCCCGCACAATTGGAATATTGTGCGGAGTATATTCTATCTCACATTCTTCCCATAGCCGCCAAGCATAATGGAAAAGTATTTGGCGGTTTTGTTCGAGATATCCTAGTTCCGCGCCTGGTTTTCCAAAACCCATTAAAAGAATGCGATAATTTTAAGGATGTAGATCTATGGTTTATCTCTGCGGAAGATGCTCGCTCTTTCGGGAAAGAGATCGGATTATATTGCCCAGATAGTATCGGGGAACCCCACGCCAGCGCCAAGAATGTATCAGATCCCACTCTGTATGAATTTAACGTGTATCACAATTTTATCTCCAAAGCGGAACAACCTGTCTCTTTCGTGGATATCATTATTGCTCCTGAACTCCCAGTTAATGATTTCAATGTAAACCGATTAGTGGCTCAGGTATTCGACAAAGAGGGTAAGTATGAACTTACTTCTCACGATAAACCGAAAAGTGATCTTTTGAATTGTATCAGTTCAAAAACAGTATATATGTGTCCGGAATATTTTGATAAAATAGAAAAACGTGATGGTCACAGCCTTAAAATTATCAATCGAATTAAAACAAGATATATCGATCGTGGCTGGAGGGTTTATATCCAAAATAAGAGTCTCGATAATTCTCATTTCTTAATATTAAGAGAAGCAGAGAAATCCGAGTATCTTGATGTTTGGGACAAATTCTTATATTAAAACTCAGAGCCTTAATTGGAAATGATGATGTATTAATTAATACATCACAATTCAAAATAATTATGGCTTCGGATCCGAGAGATTCATAAAATTCCGGCTCATGGGAGTAGAAGAAATATAAGATATATAGTTCTTGGGAAATAGTATACTTCATTACAAACTTATTAACTAATAAGTTTTTTAAAATAAGTCACAGTTTTAGTTCAACTTATCTTTGCACATGGGGAGGCAAAATACGCATATCGTTTTGGCTGACTCGAGATGAAGATGTTCTTCGCAGTAGATCTTATCACATACACTGCAAGGTTCTAATTCTCCCAAAAAGTTTTCATGACAACATTCGTAACACGTATAGCCTTCTCTCTTAGCAATTTCAGCTTTCGCCTTCACTGTTTCTATTTCTTTCCTCTTGGCATCCATATTTCACACGATACAGTTATTTAGTAGATAATTGTATATTAATAAAAGATCAATTTTGATATCCTACGCAGAGATTCAATTCCGGGTTAATATAAATTTCCAATCGAGAATTATGATTGGAAATGATGATGTATTAATTAATATATCAAAAAATGGAGATTGATATAACTCAGACTATATCGGGGCCTTCTTTACCGGCTTTCTCTGATTTCTATCTACCATGTCATCAGAATAAGAATAGAGCAGCAGTTGTATTCTTTCCTTCAAATATGGATTCTAATTTTTCTTTTTCAGGAGAAGATTTCAGCAAAAGAATGTATTATATGTCCATGGAATATAACATTTTTGGGAAAAGAGTGAGAGATCTATCCCATGCCATTCAAATTATGGCGGAAATAAGCGAGACATTTTCTATTGAACATATCGAATTAGGTGGTCATGGGACTCCCTACTCTATCCAATGGTCCTTAGAAAGAATAGAAGTAGGTAAATCAGATGATTCCCTTAAATTATTGTTTAGTATGATGAGTTCGAACGGTACAGTCTTAACATTATCATGTCAGAATGGCAAATCGGTAGGAGACGAGAATATGATTGATTACTTAGCCCGAATAGGGCGGGGACATAGAATAATCGGCACTAGTTGCAACAATAGTTCTGCCCTCAATCTTAAGGTTACTTCTCCATATCCACTTCAACTTAAATATACTACTTCATATGGAGGAGATGTAACGGTGATTAGGCAGTTTAATTGATAGTTATATACACATTACAAAATTAAACATTTAATGTTTAATTTTCGTTCCAAACGACCGATATTTTCCTCGACAATGAAGAATAATTTGGTTTGTAGGAGTGAAACTCCCGAAAATCTGACGATTAAAATTTATGTAGAAGGTGATGACAAGGGAGTTCTCACTTTCAAAGTAAATGGTAATGATACTGTTTCCTCTCTGATGGAAGTGATTTCCAAGAAAAAGAAAACTGAGATGTGCTTGTACAGAAACAGTGTTTGGCTACATCCGGATAATCAGTTAAGGGATGTTTGGTGGGACTTTCTAACTTGCGGTCCAAAAAGGGGCCCGGGTCCTGGCACCTATTGTCAGATGGTTTAAGCTCTTTAAAAAAAATTATTAATTAATAATTTTTTAGATTCGTTCCCTTAAATCATAAAGCTATTCTCTTGGTTGCGCCAACTATTCCCTTGGCTGTGCCAACCAAGTTTGCATCATCCATTTAATCCCGACGGCCATCCAAATAATCAAATAAATAACAGCTATAATTACTAATATGATCAACACAATCATTAACGCCTTAAATGCTTTAAGAAATCCGGCAATATGATCTATTATCGCCTTGAAAGAATCAACAAAACTCTTAACCATAGACACCATTTCATCTTCCATATGTCGAAGTTCTTCCTTAGCAAAATCCATAATTTCATCCTTATTATCTTCGAAAGCTGTGATGCCATGATCAACAACATCCAACCCTCTATCAATCGTATCCATACCACGTTCGACACTGTACTCAGCGACATCTGCAAATCGTGGCGCATTCCGATCGAAAGATTCTAACCCTCTATCGACGATTTGTCTGCCTGTTCGCATCCCCTCTTCGGCCACACCGGCAAATACGGGAACACTATCATCGAAAGAATCTAATCCTCTATTGGCTATTCTCTCTCCAGTAGATAGACTCTCGCTAACGGTGTGATCGGCCGTTTCAGTAAATTGGGGTACGGCACGATCAAAAGAATCCAACCCTCTGCCAGTTATTCTTTCTCCGGTAGATAGACCTTCACTAACAGTTCGATCGGCCACTTCAGTAAATTGGGGAATTGTTCGGTCAAATGAATCCATTCCTCGATCAGCTATTCTTTCACCAGTCGACATTCCATCTTCAACTACCTCAGTCAGTGTATCCGGGGCAACTCTCCTGCGGGACATACTTTTATATTAATTAATATAAAAGTTTTTTTAATTCCTAAACCTTTCGATCAGGGGAAACAAGAGTAAAAATATCAATAGCGCCCCATGTGTTTCTCTTCCTTATCCTTTAATCCAAACGCTGGAATTCTCCAGTAGTCCAGCGGTGGCATCATATAGACTAATATTTCTCTTTTTCAGGATGGGCTTGACTACTTCACGAAAATCTTCTCTTTTCACACAACGAAGACAGAAGATTCCCCATTCTCCTTTCGAATTGACCATGGGAGTTGCATTACATATCTGACTCTTTTTGGGTCTCCCTCTCGTTTTCGGGAAGACAAACTGACAATTTTCTGGGGGTTTGCGGTATTTCATATCATGAAATGAGTCGCGATTCATCCGGGTGCGATGGTTCAGGTCCATAAGAGGACTTTCTATCTGATCTGATATCGAAATGTGTTCAATTTCGATATCAGAGAGAGTTAAAAAAAATATTACTAATATTTTTTTTAAAAAAAAAGTTTCCCTAATGATCCCCCAAAAACCTCTATACAGAGGAAACAATGAACCAAGCTGTCCAGCATCCGATCAAGCCGATCACCTGTTCTTGGAGTCGATAAGGTAAGAAGCAAGAATGGACTCCACTGGCCACGCTCATAAAACCTCCCCCTCTGGAGTAGCAAAAATTCACATTCTCAGTTTCAAGTAACTTCCATGACAACTCAATAATTCTATCAACTAAAATATAGCTTCCGTCGAAACTACGGTAAACATCGATGAGATTGCCCAATTTTTTGCCAAAAGATTCCATTGTTTACTTAGGACAACACAGATCGCGTAGATTAAAACTTGAAATGCTTCCTTTGGAGGTAAAAGGAAAATAATAAAAAATTAATTTTGATATGTAGCGAGAGTTTAAAAAATATCGAATGATATTTTTTAAACTCATCCCTTAACGTTGGGGGCAAAAGTCCCTATCTCCCATCAACTCGACAATAGCCTCATTCAATTTTCGTTCCCGCAATCTTGTATCGCCCCCATCCCATATAAATACGGCAGAAGATAGTGCTATGTCCCACGCGGTGTCCTTATCACCACTTCCATTCTTCCTTTCGGGGTAAGCTCATATTCAACCTTTGATGTAAACACTATTACTTTTACGATGCTCTACGAGGAGATTGTAGGGATTCTTCAAAGATCCATAATATCTACCACCACTGGCTTCATAGAGATTCAAATCATCGCTTCCGACTATTTTTCTGAGCTGAGAGACTGCAGCTTTCTTATCAAGGCGATTTTTTGCAAAAAATCGCCTTGATATCGTGGTGGTGATCAAAAAATACTTTTCGGCCACATTTTTTGTTTGCCCTCAGACCCTTCGATTTGATAAATTGACATCCAGTGTACATGGCTTTCTGTATATTCTATCATTCATCCAAATATTAATTAATATTTGGATGAATGATAGAATATACTCCATTGTTTTAAAAATATCATTTGATATTTTTTTTAAGGACTCCTACTCGACGATTCTCAGTCTCTCGGCTCAGAAAAATTAGTGTACCAATTTTCCCAACATCCAATCAGCTCAATCACCACATTCCGAATACCAGGAGGTAAAAATGATACATATACTTTTTCCGCAATACCCATGAAAATTTCACCTCCTTCATTGCAGAAGCTCGGATCTTTGACAGTCAAAAGTCCCTTCGATATCGCGATGATTTGATCAATCACAAGAAATTTTCCTTCATAAGATCCGTAATCGAGGATGAGATCGATCAATTTATCATTAAAAACTTCCATTATTTGTTTAAAAAAGATATAAATCACACAGACTAAGATTCAAGACACTCACTTTAGATGAGAAAAGGAATAATATACGATCAATTTTGATATCTCTGCGGTTCTCGGAAGACAGAAAAGTTTCCGAGAACTAATAAAAGATCAATTTCGTTATCTTACCTTCCTCAGAGATAGGAAGAATTAAATATTTAATTCTTCCTATCTCTGAGGTTTAAATACTCTTCGAGGTGGCGGCTTTCCGCTGGTAAAGGTAACATCAGCGGAAGAGGAAAATGGATCTCGCTCGGAGCTTGAGAAAGCGACAGGTCCAATCGAAGGACTGGACCACGATACAGGCTTAGGAATAGACCGTGAAATGGGCTGTCGCGAAATTGGTTGCCGTGGAGGAGGAGGCACTGGGGAAGGGACAGATTGAGAATCTAGGATTAAAATAGGTTCCGGAGGTTCGGAATTATGATAATTTTTGCCGATTATTTCCTTTATCCGATCGCATATCTGGTTATATTCTTCAATATATTCACTACCGACGAAATATGTGGCCAATTGGGAACTAACCTCGAGACGATCATCTTTCAACAAATTATCTAAATATTTAACCAAGTAAGGGAGCATTAACCTCTCATCTATCTTGCAAAAAATTTCCATAATAATTCCAATTTCTCTGTTCTTGACTGCTTTCCTAAACTCGTTAATCGCATACAATTTATTATATAAATCGACATATTCTGGTCTCTCCAGGAAACTACCCAGAAGAAATAGGACTTCGTCGCTACCTTCAGTTAAAATTTTATCAAAAGAACTGAGCATCATGGCTAAATAGAGATCTTCCTCACATAATTTGGATAATTTAATTAGCATATCATTATTCATGTTCTCAATGGCTTTCTCCAGTAAGACATAGGGGTTATTATTAGGATTGACATCTTCCAGATTGTTGGGAATATTGTCTGTGTCCATGTTGTCATAAAGATTATGGTTTATCTAAAATGGATAGCGGGATTCCTACAGTCGATAAGATATTTGTGATTAACCTAAATCACAATACCGATAGGTTGTATAACTTTTCGGTGTTAATGAGTAAATTAGATTATCAATTTGAAAGATTCGAAGCAGTTAATGGACAACTATATAAACCTCAATATCTCTCACCGGGAGAATATGGCTGCTATCTTTCTCACAAAAGTTTATGGGAAAAAATAGCTAAAGATCCTGATTTAAATAAAGCGATAATCTTTGAAGATGATGTGGATTTATCTGAAGGATTAGAAGGAATAGAGCACGCTGACGTTTTAATTAAGCATTATATTACACATTATTCATACGATATCTTTTATTTGGGAAAATGTTTGGATCGATGTGATATGCATATATCCCAAGGTCCAGGGGTGGTTCGAACTTTCAAACCGTTATGTGCACATGCTTATGTCTTGACCAAACAAGGAGCAATTGCTTTGCTTAATTGTGTCGAAGAGGAAGATGGAACTTCAGGGTCCAATTTAGGACCTAAATATCCCGCTGATAATTACATTGACGTTTGCATCGAAGAGAAGAATTTGCTCGTATACGCAGCACATCCATCTATTTTCAATCAAAATACAGTCTGTTTCGATTCCAACATGCGTAGTCGATTAGGTATGATGATTCTTAACACTAAAGAATGCTGTGTACCTCAATGTGCCAATCATATTTATATCTTCCTAGCTCTAATATCTATTATCTTCATCGTGATTGTTATTATATGGTCTTGGAAAACTCGTGGAAGATAATTATCTATTAATTAATAGATACTTTTAGTGTGGAATAGCGTAAATATATGGGTTTAAGCTGAACACATTCTTTAATTCTATGATATATCAAAATTGATCGTTTAACATTTATTGGAAATTTTCCTCTCCCCAGCGAACCAAAATATATCAAAATTGATCTTTTATTATTTCTTTTTCCATTAGTAATTATGGCTGTCGAAGTCGCTACGTTGCCGCCTCTAGTGAGGAAGATCACCGATGCACCATTCTTTACTCTGGAGCTAGTAAAACATCTCATTGATGAAGGATTCATACTAGGCCAAAACAAATTTACCAAGCGAATAACTGCGGATTCGATAAATAATGAGGATGGTAAAACCCGCGTTATTCAAATTTGTTTCATCATTGAATCCGTTAGGATTATGCTGTGGCAAGAGATGATGTCCCTTCCAGGAGAGGCGCTTTACAAGAAAGTAAAAGCTGTTTTCCAAATAGGCGATAATTTTGGGGAAGCCTACGGCAAGGCAGTGGCTAAATTGGACGAATGGAAGTATGTGATAGCGTCCGAGTGAACCTTAAAAAAATTCTATAAATTATAGAATTTTTTAGTATGGAATAGCGTAAATATATGGGTTTAAGCTAAACACATTCTTTAATTCTACGATATTTTCTATTTTGTTAGGTAATTTGTACAACGCGGCTTCATTCCCCCTAATGCCTAATATGTAAATTTCAGGAGGATAATCTAATTTTAATCGATGGAATAACATCATAGCGTACAAGCGAAGTTGGAGTTCATTAATTGTTCGTAAAAAACAATAATTAATATCGACTTCTTTAGGTAATGTTGATGTTTTCAATTCCAGCAAACACAATCTGCGCGTATATGGATTCATCAAAATCGCGTCAACTTTTCCTAACAACATCGCATCCTTATTCCCCAATGTAATAGGATGATACAATTTCTGTTCTTGTCTAACCACCATGTAGCCGCGATCTTGGAAGAACTCAAAGATCATCATGATGGTATTGTGATGAATATTACTAATTCCATCCCCACATCTATACCATTCTCTTTGACCATTATTGGTCTTTGTCTTATATGCCTTCTCGAAAACGGCTTGTTGTTTAATCAGACTGCCAACTGATAATGTAACCGAATTTTTCTTTTTTTTCTTCATATTGATCAGCTATTTCCCTTAGCCTCTGTTTGATGTTGTTAAGGTAAAGTAACATACCATCTTTCCCAGCACTGTCCATATGTTCTTTTTTACAATGAAAAAGTTATTGTGAATAAACCAATTTTAATTTTTTATTATTAACGTTTAAAGGGTATTCCAAATCCAAATGTGAATTAAGTATTCCAAGATATTTTCTCCAATCGAAGAGAAGAAATAAGCACGATGAAAAGGGAATATATAGTTTTTCTTATAATTTATAAGAAACATTTTAAAGTTTTTTTATTTAGCCCTTTTGATATTACAACCTCGCTTTGGATACATGAAAGATTGCTCGATGGGAATTTCTAAATTCCAGCTGACATAAGGTTGATTTTCTCCAAGTTTATTGTAAGCCCGTGAAGACTCTACATTGGCCAATCCAACTAACATCCTCTCATGTTGATAAAAATATATGCCGGGATTTTCACGTTTTGATTCATCGAAATCTGGACATCTCCCATCTGAATAACCAGAGAAGATATATTTCTTCTTTTCCAGAGGGGGAACACCCTCCCCCTCTGGAAAAGAAGGGGGATAATCTTGTCTAATATTCATACTTAATCCTCCCGGCGTTTGTTCCCAGCCATTACTCAAATTTAAATCATCCGCGATAACCCCCGAATTTCCTAAATTTATAGTTATAGTACCAAAATAAACATCTAGAATTAGTTTATTATCTTGAACACTGAATTGATTCAAATGAAATAACCGAAAAATACTATCATAACAATATTTCTCTTTAATTGACGCGAACGCTAAGGGAATATCTCCATTGACCCGAAAACTAGCATAACCAACTTTTCGAATTCGAGTGCGAATTCTATTTTTCCCCTTGATTTTAATCCTGTTCCTGGGTGCCGGGATTGTCTCGATATCCAGCCCGACCCCGGAAAACTTCAACTTATCGCCCAACTTTAGACGATATTCGTTCAATTCATTAAGGCGCTGTGATAGCTTTGAAATTTCATTTTTTTCCATGGGCTGATTTATTTTAGCTAAAATAAATCAGAAATATTCTATCAATTTTGAAACACAATCCTGGTAAGATATCATAAAGATTATATACAAATTATAGATTGATCAATAGTATATTTAAAAAATTAATCGATTTTAAAAGGTAGGCGTGATTAGTATGATACCTCGGAAGATACATCAAGTATGGATACAGGATGATGAGCTCCCTGAAAAACTCTGGGAATGTAGACGCTCATGGTGGCGCTACCAAGATAGGGGCTGGGAATATCAAATGTGGCATGGTGGAGAAATCAGAGAATTACTAGAATCTCATTTTCCTCATCTAGTCCCATGTTACGATAATGCCAGATCTCATTCTTCCAGGTCCAATTTTGCTCGATATATAATATTGTATTTATATGGTGGTGTATACGTTGATACTGATATGAAGTCCGTTCGAGATATAGACCGTTTAATGGATGGACATGAATTTGTTGTATGTCGTGAAACACCACATCAATTGGCCACGTGCATTATTGCCAGTATTCCTTTTCACCCTATACTCTCCAGATGTTTAGCTTATTATAAAGACCATCTTTATGATCCGTATCAAATGTCATACTTGGCTTCCGGACCTGTATTTTTCTCGAAACGATTTGGTGAACATATTCGAGCTAACAGAGTTAGCGGAGATGCGATTAATCCTAATGCCGATGAAAACGTAGAAAGGGACGAAGAAGCCCCCGGAGATGGTATCGTAGTATATGATACCCATATATTTTTACCAGTATCATTTACAGGTCGAGTGGACATGGATCCGGATGTGTCAGACCCGTCGCTTAATGGTGCATACACCATACACTATTGGGATTATTCATGGAAGAAAAGCGCTTCAGCTTCCACGATAAATGTATGGATTATTATATTATTGGCGATATTGGTTGCTTGTTTTATCGCCTGGGGCATCCTGCAAACAAGAAAATCAAAAAAATGTGTATATTAGATAATATACATATATATTTACAGAAAACAGAATATTTACAGAAAACAGAATATTTACAATAAGATATGGACTTCTACTCCTTGTTCTTCTTTTTCTCAGGTTTCCCCTTCTTCTCCTTCTTCTCTTCCTCTTTCTCCTCTTCCTCTTTCTCCTCCTCTTCTTTCTCGGGTTCGGGTTCGGGTTCGGGTTCGGGTTCAGGTTCCTTGATTTTGAAGCCAATTGGAAGTTGAATCTTAATGGTATAACCGGAACTGATAACTCCGTGCGTTTCCAAGACAGCCTCAACATTTTCATCATGCAAACGCATTAAGATATATTCGGCGAGAGATTTCTTGCTGACAGCTTGCGAGAAAGATGTTACAAATGGAGCGTCCTTGGCCATTTTCTTAATTTCGTCGGTAAATTTAGCGTATTCATTGTTAAGATGTTCTCGACGAAATTGATAAATTTCGTCGGCCAGGCTAGCAAAAGATGTTTCCATTATACTCGAAATAGCTGCAGAATTGGGGTCTGGATTGTTTTTGGATTAGAGTAGTTATCGTGCGGGTCTAATTTTAACATTGTGATAATATTATTATGGCGATGTTCTCAATTCTCGAATTGATGAATATGAGAACATTGGGCCGGTACTCAAAACGCTGGGACTGTGGTAATGGTACTGGTAAAACCCCTTACTTTCCGAGTAAGGGGTTTTACCAGTAAGGGAAAGTAAGGGAAAGTTTATCTTCCAAAATTGAAACCCAAAATTTATCTTTCGCTTATAAAGGTGTCGATCTCGTTGAAAATAAGATATAATATTCGGTTCACTTTTTTCGTTTTGCTTTCCCAAAATCTGCCGGGAAAAGAAAATAAGGGTATAGGAACATACCAATAAATATTAATATGGGAAATATCTATTCGTATAGTTTTGACGAAGAAGATCTTTTGCCAAAGGAATGTGTCTCTTGTGATATTAAATCACAAGACGCAATTATGTGTCATATGTGCATGAGCGATTTATGTGCCGAATGTTACATTGACCATTTAAAAATGTGCTGCTATTCACATTAAAAATAGGAGTTGTTCTTATATTAATTAATATAAGATATTAGACATCCTGTTCTTTGTGTTTAACTTTTATTTCATTTAGATCTATATTTAACTCGTTGGCAAAATTGATAAATCTACTCTTAAGATATTCTTCGAGGGGTATTGTATCGAAATCTGTACATTCCTCGCACGATTTATTGTTTTTATGTTCGCACAATTTGATAATATGGATATGTTTGTCATGTAATAGGCCCAATCTGCCTCTGATATAATCTACACAATAAATAATATCTGTAGATATTCCTTCAGGAATATACATGGGACTTGATCTACAGTGATTTCCTTCATGGATATATTTATTAAGAATTTGAAATCCGCTTTTTGCGATAAATTTAGGGCCCATTAATATAGATTGGCATCTTCTTCCCACTATTTCCTTAATAGTTATTCGTTGTAATATTCTTTTATGGCTTAAAAATTCTACTATATTTCCAAAGAATTTGCCTGGACTGATTACTTCAAATATATCTTTTGGAGCGAAATATCTAGATATTTCGCTCCAATCTTCAGGTGTTATAAAAATACTATGTTCCCCTTGAATATATATTCTATATATAGAATTACACCATGTAACGTAAAAATCTTCGCATTTTACAAATGTAGTCTTTAATTTATTATCTGAGTTAAAATAGCTTATCCCTAAATTGCCCTCAAGTTCTTCATCATAGATCCTATAGAATTTAACGATATCTTTACCGCCCCTACGAATGACACAGGTTTTATTTTTTGAAGTTACTTCTGCTAAATCATTCTCATCATCGTCCTCTTCTGAAGAAATTAATTCCGCCGGATTTGGTGAAGATCCGTATACTGTTTTATCGAATCCTGAGTAAACAATGGCAGTAGTGGATGCTCTACAATAATCTATATAATCATAGAAATTATATAGATAAGAACATGTTTTTCTGAGAATAGAAGCTTCCTTGGGAGATAAATACCCTATTATTTTCATTAAAATCTCATCCGGTAGATTTAATATAGGATTATAATCCTCTATCTTTACAGTCTCCCTTTGGTTTTCATCCATTCGGCGCATTTTCAGGCTGAACGAAAAAAAATGTATTTCGTTTTCAATCTTAATAAAAATACATTTAAGAAAAAGAATGGCGGCCCATTCAAGCAGGGAATTTTTGGTACACCCGGATATTGATAGGAGAGCAAAATTAATTAAGAAAATACTAAAAGAGATCGACACTTTAAAATTTCATATTGAAAAGCTAATAGAATCAAAATGTGGTCTTAATCAGCGTGAACTCCCGGATCACCAAAGATGCCAAGGAGGATGTTCAACTTCACAAGGGAAAATAGTAAGATGCAATTTGCAGGCGTCTGGAGGGAAATGGTGTCTCCATCATTTCCACATATGTGTAAATGTGCCCGATTTACACCACGATGTAATGCGGATATATGATAATATCTCATCAGTCCATTTTAATTACCTACTGTCGGTAGCTCATACGAATATATCAGATACGAAATACACTCGTTTATTCGTAAACCCAAAAGAACCTGTCGATATTTGGGATGAAACCACTTTCTACATATGGGTTGAATTTCTAAGGAAAGCGGAAATAAAATACATATTAGAATCCGTACCTAATGTTGGGGTGTTAATTGATATGCTTGCCAGTTTTTATTTAAACGCCGCACTGAGATATTTAAATATTGTAGTATGTTATTACGGTAGTGCCAAGGTGGACAGAGGCCACTACAATAATATGATTGTATCGGCCTCTGTAGCATCACAATTAATGCTCTTCATGGGATTGAATGAATCTGGTCCAATCGGTAATCATTTACGAAATGGGCTTAATTTTCCAAAATTTCTGGTTACCGTGGAAAGGGCTAATGGGATATTTCGGGGCTTGAATAATATTGGGAACGATATTTTTCAATTGACCAAACTAAAATCGTTACCACGAGGTATCAACCCAGTAATAAATAGCTCGGAAAATATCCAAAACCAGGATGATCGGACCATACTAAAGTTATTGACGCGAATGTTTCTCAAGGATCAATATGAGTTAGAATTAATGGACCTCGATAATGAGTATTATCGAGAAAAATTCAAGATTATCTTGGCTAATTCGCCTATTGATCTCCTCCCGTCAGATGAAGAAAAGAACATGAGCAATGCATTGTACAAATTCACATCCAGTTTAGATAATGTGATTCCGAAGGTTTTCGCTGGCGAAAACCAACAACCTTTCATCGATGTGAGAGCCTTGCTATTGAAGATTGTCGAATATGGAAATAATGCCCAAATTGTAAATGAATACCTGAGGTATCTGGAAGCACACCCAGTTCTAATGGCAGATTAGATTTAGGAGCTCAGGAGAGTAAGTTTCAATGGAATATGTACTCATCCGATGTATTTGAAGTTCTAAATACATATTAAGTAATATGTATATTTGAATTTTTTTTCACCATGAAATAAATACACCACCTTTGATTCGAATGAATTTCTTGAATTCAAGAAATTCATTCGAGGGAAGGCGCTGATAGACTTGCTCCAGGAAAAAATTTTGAATCTGTTCGCACTTGTTTTTGATATGATTAATAATCACCTTTTTATTGACCCATGATGGGAAGGGAATCTGAGAATACCCGCTGTGGCCGCACATCATCCGCATTGTGGCTGATAAATTTTCACATCCGGGGCATGTGTTATTTGCTAATTCATGATTGAAATTTCTAATAAAAGCTTGGACTCCTGAAGGGCCCGATTTAGCATAGCTACCGAGGTGCCGGTTGATGTGACTGTCAAGATAGCCGTAAAACACAGAGAAATATGCATTATCCAGCATGATACAATAAGTTCGATCGTTTTCTATCAAGTTTCCATCGGAGTCCAAAGGAACGGTCTGAATCTCAAATTCGTGCATGGTGTAACTTTTAAATTGGCACTCAAAATTAAATTTTAAATCATTTTTGAACTAATCAGTTATATCTAACAATCATGGCATATATAGTTTGTTTGTGTTCTGTAAATTATTAATTAATAATTTACGAATTTTTTAGGATACAGGAGTATCCACAGAAGTGAGATATGTTCTTTGACTAGTTACATTCTCAAAATCGCAAGGTAACACGGCATTTTGATCTTCGGCGTGATATTGCTTTACTACGTCAGTTTTCCTAGCAACTGCTTGATAAAAACGCTCTTCCACGCTAATATCATTGGGAGAGATAGTGTAAATAATTTTTACAGTGGGTTTGGAAGTAACACCATCCCTAAAAACCCGGCCCGTGGATTGTATTATATTTTTCGTATAGAAGCACGGAGGGATAATAATCAATCTGGGGTAGCTTCCATTGGGAGAAGTATCATGGAGATCAATACTTTCTCCACCGGTCATTAGAGTAGCCACTAATACACGAGTATCAGTATTGTGAGATTGGAACGTTCTAATACTGACGTCCCTTTCTTCGGTGGTCATACAGCCTTCTATTCTCATTGGATTGTATTCCCTTAGATTTTCGCACATAATATCCATAGTATCCAGATAGAGCACCATAATAGCTACTTTGCCATTGGGGTTGGACAATAGCCACTCACGAGCCACTTCTAAGTAGATAGGATATTTTATTTTCTCTAAGTCTTGCTGTATTCTTGTAATAAATCCCATATCACCGCTATCCACTACCTTATGAATAAACTTAGCTATATGTTTCTCGTCCCCACCTCTATCGTGGACAACAGTGAGGATTGTCCGGCTGGCATGTTCGCTAACCCTACAGAAATAATTGTTGTAATCCGGTGTTAGTGCGGGATCATTGACAAAATCAGGCTGACAAGAAAATACTATGTGTTTGCGAATATATTTGAGGAAGAGTTCACCAGCAATCCCATTTACCATCCTATGGGTGCCTCTACCCTTTAGATATTTGGCATTGATCACCTTATGCTTATCTTCTAAGTCAACGGGGGAAAAAGATGTGGCCAATTCTAGAACTCCTTGTAACCCTGTTGTGTTGTAAATTTTCGTATGATGGTCATAAACAGCCAAGTGTGTTCCATTGGTCATACCTAAAAGATATAGATGCATAGGAATATCAGACAGATTATCACAAGGAGTATAAGATAGTGCCAGTAATCTGCTGGGACAATCGTAAAGGACTATGCTCCTGGTATTGGCACAAACAGAATAGGTCCTCTGTGAGGATTTCTGGAGCTTGTGGAACTCGTCCAAGATGAGTACACACTTATGGTTCCATACCATAGAGTTCCACAACTCACTGGGATCAAAATCATAGCCCAGTCCTCCTTCTTCTCTTTCCATTTCTAATTTGTAGGTGTAGGGTTGACTCCCCCTAGGAACATCTCGGGTACCACAGCTTCTCCAGCTCTCATAAGTGCAACAATAGATATTGTTTCTCGGAAAGAGAAGGGATAATACTTCTCCCCATTTGCTGATAGAAGACTTAGGTCCAATAACAAACACATAATGTGCACCATAAAGGTACGCCGACATTGCCCCCATATAAGTCTTCCCGCTACCTGTTTGAGCTGATATGATCGCAGGAGCACCTTTCTCCCACACTCGGAGAACATTTTGCACACAGGGCATTTGGTACTCGCGAAGAGAAACAGGAGGACCAGCCGGAGAAGAAATAGAGGGTGCGCCTAGAGGATTAATAGGGAAGTTAGAAGAACTGGAAGAGCTGGAAGAGCCGGAGGTGGTAAAAGGCATCATGGGAACAGAAGATGGGCTGCTCCCCAAACTGAGAGAAGAGATATCGGGCGGATTGGGTAAGTCCAAGATATTAGTTGTATCAGGGCCTGTTGCCATTCTCTATATCTAAAAAGAAACAAAGTTACAGGATGAGTTATTATAAATAAATAAGAAAAAATATCCGATCAATTTTAGTACCCCCGAACGTTTAAAAAAAAATATTAATTAATATTTTTTTTAAAGACCAATCCTCCTTTCAATTGAGGAATGAGGTTATTCTTTTAAGGTTATCTCCTGATTCATAGGTCTCAAAAGTGCCATCATCATAATCCACGGAATAGTGATATTTCCCATAAGCCCAACAGTTAGTTCTCTCGTATCTATCATCCCTTAAACGACGGATCTTTCCCTTCTTTTTAACGATTTCATTGACGCCGATTAATGCCACTCTGTCGCCAGATGAAAATCGATCAGTCATCTTAGAAGAGGCGTTTTCTGAGACATAGTAAGTTACAAAAGATTCTCTTTATATGTATATTAAAATTATTAAATTAATAATTTTAATATTGTTTTATTTTAAAACAATATGTCAGATCAAAATAGAAAACGGCCTGACAATGATCTATCTGATGTTGTCCGTGCAGACGGGACACGAGAATGGTACAAGGAAGGGGTAGGTCACAGGGATAACGACCTGCCTGCTATTATCAAGGCAGACGGGTCGGAATATTGGTACAAGGAAGGAAAACGGCACAGGGATAATGACCTACCTGCTGTTGTCCGTGCAGACGGGACACGAGAATGGTACAAGGAAGGAAAACGGCACAGGGATAATGACCTACCTGCTGTTGTCTATGCAGACGGGACACGAGAATGGTACAAGGAAGGAAAATGGCACAGGGATAACGACCTACCTGCTATTATCAAGGCAGACGGGTCGGAATATTGGTACAAGGAAGGAAAACGGCACAGGGATAATGACCTACCTGCTATTATCAAGGCAGACGGGTCAGAATATTGGTACAAGGAAGGAAAACGGCACAGGGATAATGACCTACCTGCTGTTGTCCATGCAGACGGGACACGAGAATGGTACAAGGAAGGGGTAGATCACAGAGATAATGGCCTACCTGCTATTATCAAGGCAGACGGGACACGAGAATGGTACAAGGAAGGAGAATGGCACAGAGATAATGGCCTACCTGCTATTATCAAGGCAAACGGGTCGGAATATTGGTACAAGGAAGGAAAACGGCACAGGGATAATGACCTACCTGCTATTATCAAGGCAGACGGGTCGGAATATTGGTACAAGGAAGGAGAATGGCACAGGGATAATGACCTACCTGCTATTATCAAGGCAGACGGGGCACGAGAATGGTACAAGGAAGGAGAATGGCACAGGGATAATGACCTACCTGCTATTATCAAGGCAGACGGGACACGAGAATGGTACAAGGAAGGAGAATGGCACAGGGATAATGACCTACCTGCTATTATCAAGGCAGACGGGACACGAGAATGGTACAAGGAAGGAAAACGGCACAGGGATAATGACCTACCTGCTATTATCAAGGCAGACGGGACACGAGAATGGTATCAGCGCGGAAAAGTTCAACCGGAAGGGTATCTAGACGGTGAAAATATCAAGGGTTAAATTTGATAATTAACAGCCTGTGGTAACAATATGGAGCTGATTCTTTACAATGGACAAAAGTTTATTCTCAAATATAAATTATATTTGAGCGACTAATAACCACCTGATATCATGTCTTCTATTTATTAAGCTTAACTTCGATGTGAAATAGCAAATAATTTATTCGCACGCTAGAATTATAAATTTATAATTCTGATAATTTTTTATTATCTAATACCCCTTGATTTCTATTCTGTTACGCCTTTCTTATCGCGCAAATCATATTTATTATAATCACCGATAGGGAAGCCTATCTTTTGGGCTTTAACCCTGGAAATTTCGTCCAATGGGAAGATTTTATCGGACTTGATATCATATACGCCAAAGGTAATTGTAACATCGTTGTCCTCATTGTTATAGAACACGATCCCACTCTCTTTTTCATAGCAAATATCATTTAATCCCGGAATTTCCTGTATTTGGAGATCTTGATTATCCGGCTCGCTCAGTGAAGGGTCTTGAAGTGGCGGAATTCCATTTTGAGGACTGGGAGCTGGCTCTATCTGGGAAGCTGGTCCTACTTGGGAAGCTGGTCCTACTTGGGAAGCTGGTCCTACTTGGGAAGCTGGCCCGCGATAGGGATCTCTACGAGGAGGTGGTTGTGATACCTGAGGAATCGATTGATACCGAGGGGGTATCTGGGACTGAGGAGACATCTGGGACTGAGGAGACATCTGGGACTGAGGAGACATCTGGGACTGAGGAGACATCTGGGACTGAGGAGACATCTGGGACTGAGGATATGCGGAAGGACTCGGAGAAATCGATGTAGGAGGAGTCACATGAGATGTCAATGATGGCGCTCTGGGCATCTTAGGCCCGGTAACATTGGCACAAGAGCTATTAGAATAAGCGGCCTGTTGGTGATGACCCACTGGAGCCCCAGCTCCTGGACTTCTCGAGACAGGAGTCCGACGAGAAGTCCAGGAGCTGGGGCTAGCTGGTGGAAAACTACCCAGACCAGCCGTAATGTCATCAAATGAAAGGTTTAGCTTAACTGCAACCTCACGGGCGATATCATTAAAGCTCTTCTTCTTAGAACAACCCTTACAAAAGTAAGGGTTGACATCGGCTTTCTTTCCACACGGACGGTCTTTGCGAGTCTGGGATCTCTTCAGGATAAATTGACATCCATTAACTTCGTCCAAATCTTCTTTGGCGGACTTGGACGAAGTGGTTCTGATACCACCGAAAGAGAAATTGCCCGTAGGCAATTCCAATGCCCTATCAGCTAACTCCTCAACAGTGACATCGAATTTATATTGCCGAGAGAGATAAGCACAGATGGCGGGTAAAGTAACCATCTTGAGTTCCGCGACACGAATTTCAGCAATTCTTTCCAAGGCTGAAACATCTGCAGATGAAGCAGATGTGGATGTTTCAGCCCTCAAATCCAAGGATCGCTGGGGATGAGAGGGACTGGGGATCGAAGGTCTTCCTGAAGCCATTAGGTGATAGTTTAATTGAGCGATTAGATCGATTAGTTTATATTTGAAATATAAAGGTAATATATCAATTTTAGATGATCATTTTTTGTCATATTTTTCCCGTTCATGTACGATCTTTACCACAAAATTATCCTAATTATCAAAATAAATACTAACATATGGATAAATAAGCCAAAAAGCGTAGTCATACCTCCTGTGTAAGATCCAGGAAATCTGATCATTTTAAATAATTTATTGCTGGCTTTAAAAAGTGAAGGGCTTGCTAGAATAAAAAATAGAAAGCCTATTATAACTGCCATCCACCATTTTTGACCATTGGTGGCCTGTAATTTTCGAGGATTGTCAGAATCAGCCTTTTCCAATTTCCATTTTTCGCCCCCGTTGTGAACTTGCGATAATAAACTATTCTGTAGCGTCGGCTCAATCTTGGCCAGCCAAGATTCCTCAGGGAGAAGAGGGAGTTCCCCTGGAATTTTTCTTTTCCTTTTTCTCTTCTTTCCGGGCCTACTTTTAGTACATGTTTTATCCCGTTTATAATCTTCATCAAATTCAAGTATCGTGAGGGGTAATAATTGATCTTTGTGGCTGTTCATAATTTTTAGTACGAAAAGGTTCTATATATAAAATTGAAAATTAACCAAAACATTTTGTTAGGATCAAAGAAATGTCATTTAGATCGTCAGGTTCCAGAAGGAGATTACTCTCGCCAATGACCGGTGAGAGCGCAGGATTGGCGACCCCACCGCCAACAATACTGAAAGTACCTTCTCAACCTCAACAACCTCCACTGATAAGTCAATCTCAGCCAGCTCAGGGGAGCGATCGACGATTTCAACAGGGACCACCAATAACTCCTTCGGTATCGACGCTCCCCCCTCCAATTTCTCCTATCACCAGCTCCGGTACTGTTTCACTCGGTCTCTCTTCAGGATCCCCCCCATCACCCATCGGTCCTTCTACTCCTATCGCCCCTGTTGGTACTGTCCCTTCCCCGACCTCACAATCAAGTTCTCAGTTTACCAGAAGAGACCCTGGTCTCTTCCCTTCAGCCAGGTCTTCCGCTAGGTCTTCCGCTCGGGGTACCAGATCAATTGCAGAACCATCCCTCCCTATCCCGTCCATAGCTCCTCGAGTTAGTCCCGGTATTAGTCCTCCCCCTTCTATTGTTTCCACTCCCGCCGTTTCTGCCCCTGTTGGTGGTCCTAGCGGAAGAGGTGGTCCTAGCGGAAGAGGTGGTCCTAGCGGAAGAGGTGGTCCTAGCGGAAGAGGTGGTCCTAGCGGAAGAGGTGGTCCTAGCGGAAGAGGTGGTCCTAGCGGAAGAGGTGGTCCTATCAGAAGAAGTACTACAGCCGAAAAAGCCCCCGAGATTGATGAGAAAACAAAGTTATGGACAGCCAATTTGCTAGCTTTTCTCAGAAATCTTCTGGTGCCCATTGATACCGATGACAAAAGACGGGAAAGATATGTTGATAGTGCCGCCATGAATGTCTGGGTAAAAGCTTTCACACATTCTTCCATTGATTATGAAAATAACTACGAATCTCTTGAAACTCTCGGTGATAAAGTATTAGGTGGATACTTTACTAACTATTGCCGAAACAAATTCCTAGTTTTAGGTATAGATTTAAGTCCTGATAGTTACACCAATTTAAACAATTACTATCAAGATAGAACTCGCCAGGGACAAATGTCTATTAAATATAAATTTATGGAATATTTAAGAATTAAGGAAAGCGCTAGAGGTACCCCGGAAGGCGATGTTGATGCTAAGATTAAAGGTGATACTTTCGAAGCATTCTACGGGGCTTTATTCGCCATAGGAAATAATATCTTACCAGGATTAGGTGGAGTGTTGGTTCAGAACATGGTAAAATTTATGTACGATAAAGAGGATGTTAAAGAACAACGAAAGGATGCTGTTTCTGATATTTCATTTATGTTTAACAAATTCTCTGATCCGGGAGAAACTGAGACCAAGAACAATTATGCCAATCAAATTAAATGGGCAAGTGGTCCAGCTATTGACGAATCGGGCCGAGAAGCCAGAGACCCTGGAACGGGCAATATCACATATTATGTGATATTGCCCCTAAATGTGTACCTCTGGCTGACTGGTCAAGGCTACGAAGTTGATCCCGAAGGTAAGTTCAAAATTACCTATGGTAGTAACAAGAAAGGAGTCATTCTCGGAGAGGGTAAGGATAGAGCTAAAGATAAAGCTCGGAAAAAGGCATATCAAAACGCTCGCGATGTTTTAGATGAAGTTGGTTTTACCACGCCTGTAACTGTCAAGATCAAATCTGCTGAAGAATTTGACGTTTTAGACCAAAATTTAGTCCAAAGGGCCTACGAGACGGCACAAAATGAAGGATTCGGGGCATTGATTTTTGGCATACCGAAAGACGCTCCATCTGCTCTTCAATTGCAGGGGGTTAAACGTGATGGTAGATCTGTTAATCTAGCCGTATACGAATATCAATATGGAACGGATATCAACGAAGTACGTGAAACCTTATTACGGATGTATTTAGAATAAAATTGATAGATATTCAGTGATGGAAATCAGATGTTTTCAAAAAAAAATTTTTTATAAGTTTATAAAAATGGGAAAGAAAACTCGAAAGTGTTATTACAAGAAGAGTTCCAGCTCTTCTTGTCACAAATGCAGCTCCTGCTCATCCTCTTCTTCTTATGGGCATAAGAAGAAGAAATGCTGCCATAGCTCCTCATCCTGCTCATCTTCAGCATACACTGTTGATGAGTGCAGGAGAGCTGTGGCTAAGGGACGTTACCACGCTAGAAAGTGTCCTTGCTCATCCTCATCTTCTTCGGATGACGATACCATATGCAAGAGCACATCCGCCACCTGCAATCCTTGCAGATATGACATCTCCAAGGAGAGCTGCCCCTCATCATCCTCCTCGTGCTGCAGCTCCTCATCTTGTTGCGGCTCTTCATCTTCCGACTGTTATAGCTCATCTTCATCTTCCTGTTCCTCCTCTTCTTCCAGTGCTTCCTGTGATCCCTATTACATTTGGGGTGAGAAGCCCATCAAGAAAAAGGTGTGTAAGGATGGTTACAAGTGCAAAGCCTACAAATGGAAATATGGCTATGGTAATAAGAACAAGGGAAAAAATGGATATGGAAATGGCTACAAACCATGTTGTACCAAGCAATATAACAAGAAAAAGTACAAGTACAATGATTATGATGCCGTTAAAAAGGGCAAATATGATAGGAAACTCGGATATAATTATTGTAAGAAACATTCTTCTTCCTCGGATAGCTCTAACTGCCCTGGGAATCCCAAGCCCAAGTGCTACAAGGATAAGAAGAAGGGAAATTACTACGATTATGGATATGGATATGGACAGAAATATTACAAGAAAGGCTATTACTATGATGGTAAGAAATATTATGCCAAGGGAGATTATTACTACGATTGCGGAAAAGGATATTGTAAGTATGGAGGTGGATACCAGTACAAGAGAGGCTATTACTACGATGGTAAGAAATATTATTCCAAGGAAGATTATTACTATGATGAAAGAAAAGGATATTGCAAGTACGGCGGTGGAGGTAAAAAAAAATAAGTGATAATCGTCATGGTGAGTGCCATGGGAAAAATCAGAACGCCCGCCAGAATAACGCGGTTGATGGCTTTGCAAATATCGTAAATATTTTGGATATTTTCGGGAATCCTCACAATCAAGTGAAACCTTCACGTTAGATCACTCAAAACATATTTTTTTTCCCGAATGCAATCGTCGCAGAACTAGATGAGTCTTCAGAGATACGGTTAGGGTTCCCCATCCCGATGAAATTCTTACGTTGCTCTTGGAATTGGTTTGGAATCGATTCCAATTGAGCTATAGGACATTTCCCATATTTTCTGACACTCCATCTAATTTCTCCGATCGCGCCTGGGAAGTTGCGAATTAATATATTAGTTAATATATTATATAATCACAGGACACAATAATATGGTATACTAAAAGCGTAAGCATGTGAAGACCATGGCCAATATTGGCTTTCTTGAGGGCTTCATTCTTATCTGCAAGACTAACGTTGATTTTACCAACTTCGATGCCTCGCTCGTTCCACAGGGCTCTCTGGTGGTACATTATACGTCTGATCGATCAAGAGTGATTCTTACCAGAGAGTTTTATATTGTGGATGGGACCATTGCTCGAGATATTCCAAAGTACATCTCCAATGGCACTGGAGAAATTGAAGACTCAAGCGTGGAAGGGGAATACATTAAGGGCTGAATTGAAAAGTGTCAAAATTGATCATTTATTAATTTCACACGCGTGTGAAACTGATGGCCTCATACAAAAAGATGAGTGGATGTTGCGAGTGTGGTGCCAATCAGCCTTTCATGCCAGTTAACTGTGGTCTCTGTAACAGAAAATTCTGTTACGCCTGTGTAGATTCCTGTTGTGTCTGCGAGCGAATTGTGTGCTCCAATTGTGAAAGAATGTACGACTTTTTCCCTATCGTGTCCAGAGAACAGATTACATTTTTCCGCCCCGCTGTGTCTTGCGATACTGAGAAATGCATTTCTCAGTATCGCAAAGTATCTTCTCGTTAATTCTATCGTCATCTATTTTGTCGATGACGGTAATTAAAAAACTTATTAATTAATAAGTTTCACTAACAAAAGATCAATTTTGTTAGCACACCATTAGCCAAATGGCGGTGTCCGGGAAGTAAATCGATGGACTCGGGAGAGTCCAGGCGAAATGCTCCGAGTGTGACGATGATAGACTAAAATGGTTTACAACATGTGGTGCATGCGATCGTACTTTTTGTTACGATTGCCACAAATTATGTATTGTATGCAATATCCATCTTTGTTGCGACCCTGTGGAAACCTTCCCTGATCTAACGCCGTTCGTTGAAATTTGAAAGCTAAATGCGTCTAGACAATAAGAAAAACCCTTAGAGAATAACTTTCGGTATTATAGGAAAGGTCAAAACATTCAGTTTCCTGATAACCAAGGGATTTTCTACGCTGAAAGGGAGAAGGACCTTCCTCAAATTGATCGGCCTGTTGATCTCCTGT